>Ga0098033_1000817_pt1 | contig 13520 bp, 10 predicted proteins | sample 1_EtaG_FD_75049 | JGI IMG/M metagenome (GOLD analysis project Ga0098033, IMG submission 75049) | Marine viral communities from the Subarctic Pacific Ocean - 1_ETSP_OMZ_AT15124 metaG | ecosystem: Environmental > Aquatic > Marine > Oceanic | place: Pacific Ocean | collected 2015-01-07
CAATATAGCATAATGAATGAAAGTGAGGTTCTAGTTACCGGCGGCTCGGGGATGGTTGGGTATGCCTTGAAGTGGGGGCACATTTATGGAAATGCAATTCCAAATGCAATTTTTATTTCTTCAAAGGATTACGATTTGAGAAAACGAGAAGAAGTCGAATCTATGTTTTCTAAGTATAAGCCAAAATATGTCATTCATTTGGCTGCTCATGTTGGGGGCGTAAAGGCAAATTCTGATTATGCTGCTGACTTTTATTATGACAATATCATGATCAATACCAACGTATTGCATACGGCGAAAGAGCACGGTGTTAAAAAGTTAATATCGTTATTGAGTACATGTATTTATCCAAATAAGATATCATACCCTCTTAAGGAAGAAGAAATTCATTCGGGGCCCCCTCATGAATCGAATTTTGCATATGCATATGCAAAGAGAATGTTGGATGTACAATCACGAGCATATAGAAAACAATATGGTTGCAATTTCATTACTGTTGTTTTGAATAATCTATTTGGAGAAAATGACAATTTTGATTATGAGAACTCACACGTTATACCTGCTATGATTAGGAAGATATATGAAGCAAAGCAGAGTGGCAGTGGGGTTGTTCTGTGGGGCAACGGAGAACCCTTAAGAGAATTTACTTATTCGGGAGATTTAGCAGAAATCCTGCTCTTCTTGTTTAAAAACTACAATGATCCTGGACCAATAAACATTGGATGTGTAAAGGAGTATTCAATTAAAGAGGTAGCCGGCCTTATCTGTGATATTGTGGGATACAATGCAGAGAATATTGTATGGGACATTTCAAAACCTGCAGGGCAATATAGAAAGCCATCAGACAATTCTAAACTCCTAGCATTGGGCTGGGACGAGGGATCATATACAGATTTTAAAAGAGGCCTTGAGAAAACTAGTGATTGGTTTATTAAAAATTATCCAAACATTCGGGGTATAACATGAAGATTGCAATGATAACTGGCATAACAGGTCAGGATGGTTCATATTTGGCAGAATTTCTTTTAGAGAAGGGTTATCGGGTGATCGGCCTTAAGAGGAGGACATCTTTGCTTTGCACGGAGAGGATTAACCACATATACAATCATCCACGATTTAATATGGAATATTACAGCCTTCACGATTCGGGTGTATTTTATCGACTACTAAACAAATATCAACCCGGAGAAGTGTATAATTTAGCCGCTCAATCACACGTCAGAGTGTCTTTTGATGTTCCAGAAGAAACAGTAGAAACAATTGCCATGGGGACGTTAAGGATGCTGGAGGCTATAAGGAACGTAGATCCTTCTATTAGGTTTTATCAAGCTTCCTCTTCTGAGATGTTTGGGGACAACCCAAATACGCCATTTAATGAGGAGTCTAGGTTCGAACCAGCTTCTCCGTATGCTTGTGCTAAAGTGTTTGCACACAACCTGGTCAGGAATTATCGCATATCTTATGGCTTGCATGCCTCAAGCGGGATCTTGTTCAATCATGAATCACCTCGTCGGGGCGAAACCTTTGTTACGAGAAAGATTACTCTGGCGGCCGCAAAGATTAAGCTTGGTATGCAAGATAAGCTTTTTTTGGGTAATTTAGAAGCCAAAAGAGATTGGGGCTATGCCGGCGATTATGTGAGGGCAATGTGGGGAATGCTACAACAGAAAGAGCCTGATGATTATGTGATAGCTACTGGAAGATCCTATTCTGTGCGAGATTTTCTACATTGTGTTTTTGATTATGCCGGCCTCGAAGTTGGAAAATATGTAGAAATTTCTGAGAGGCTGTTTCGCCCTCATGAGGTGCCTTATCTTTTAGGAGACGCATCTAAAGCAAAAAAACAGCTGGGCTGGCAGCCAGAAGTTAGCTTCGATTCTTTGGCAAAGTTGATGTATAGGGGGGACTATGAAAGTCTTAGTAACGGGTCATAAGGGTTATATAGGCAGCCATCTTTATGCTAAGTTGGTGGGTTCTGGGGCAGATGTCCTAGGTCTTGATTTAAAAAATGGGGAGGACATACCAAATTGTTTGCCAAATCATGATTTTGATTGTGTTTTCCATATGGCTGCTTTACCACGCGTTGGTTATTCTGTAGAGAATCCAAGCTATACACTTAGACAGAACGTACTGGTCACTTCAAAACTATTAGAATGGTCAAGAGATCATGGTGTGAAGAGGTTTATCTTTTCTTCTTCTTCTGCTGTTGTGGGCTCGGGCACGGGCCCCACATCTCCATATGGTTTGCATAAATTAATGTCTGAGATGGAGTGTAAATTATATTCTGAACTTTATGGTTTGGATACTGTATGTTTGCGATATTTTAATGCTTATTCTGCGGATCAAGAATATGGGGGGGCTTATTCCACCGTTATATGTGCTTGGATGGAGGGCCTCTGCCACGATAATCAGATCTGTTTAGAAGGCGACGGCACACAGTCTAGAGATTTTATACATGTAGATGACATTGTGGATGTTAACTTATTTTGTATGGGTTATCCGGATCCTTTTTGTGGTGAGACATATGATGTGGGGAGCGGCACAACGCTAACGATTAATGAAATAAAGGATATTGTTTTAAAATTCAACGATGTTAAGGTCGTTTTTGCACCGGAAAGAAAGGGTGACGTCAAGCATACCATAGCCAACACAAAAAAATTAAAGAAAATTGGATGGTGTGCTAAAATAGATCCGTACATTGGTATAGAGAAGTGTTTTCATAAAAAAAGGAGATTAAAATGAAATTATCAAATCAAGCTCTCGGGGCCGTCATGATGGCCTTGCAGAAATCGTTAATGGAGCAAAGTGATATCACAGAAACTTTGAAGAACTTTGACTTTGTGGTTACTGGCCCATCTCAAAGTGAGCTAGTAGTTGCCAACCCGCCGGTTGTTAAGTTAGACCAAGAAGATGCCTAGGTATGCTTATCGTTGCGAGGGATGTAATATTACTTTTCAGAAGGCGCACTCAATTAAAGAAAAATTGACTGATTGTGAAGAATGCGACACGGAGGGTTCTTTAAGAAGAATTCCTTCAATGCCTTTTGTTTTTTTTGAGACAGCCCGCGCAGGCAAGCTGGTTGATGAGCATATTGAAGAAGCGAAAAAAGAACTTATGGAAGAAAAGAAAAACCTAAAGAAGGTGGAGCACGAATGATTATAATATCGATATTACTTACATTATCTTTGAGTGTTAATATTTTTTTCGTGGTCTATATTCGTTGGCTTCTCAGGAAGTTTGCGTTTTTATCTGAAAATATAGGAGACATGATGGGCTCCATGGCGACTTTTTCTAAACACTTGGAATCGATTCACGAGCTTGAAACCTATTACGGCGATGCGACATTGGGTAATTTGATCAAGCACTCCAAGCAAGTTGTAAAAGATATCGAATTATATAAGGATATCTATACTTTATTTAATGAAGAGGACGAAGTTGAGTTAGAGAAGTTGTTTGAAAGAGAGGGATTTTATGACACAGAAGAGAACGAAACGCAGGAGTAAAAAAAGGCATTATTTTACACAAGTTCATGAAGATGCAATAGTACAATATGCAAAATCTGAGTGTATCAAAGAACGAACTCAGCTTTATATTGAGTTTATTCAACCGGCCTTAGATGAAATGGTAGATAAGATAATTTATACTTATAAATTTACGTCTCTACCAAACATCGACCAACTTCGTGATGAATGTAAAATATGGCTTACGACAATACTTGATAAGTATGACCCCAGCAAGGGATCGAAAGCCTTTTCTTATTTTTCCGTAATCACAAAGAACTGGTTTATCCACAAGGTTAAAAAGACTTCTAAACAAAACAGGCAAGAAGTAGATATCAATGATATACCGAAAAGTATAGTTCAAGATAAGCTTGTTGTTTATAATCAATATGAGATCCGCCGAGAGAGGGACGAATTCTGGCAGAGTTTTTATGTCGAAGTTGGTTCTTGGGATACAGGCACCCTTAAGGCTAACGAATATAAAGTTTTACAAGCAGTAAGAATACTTTTCGAATCTTCGGATGATATTGAAATTTTTAATAAAAAAGCAGTTTATCTCTACATGAGAGAACTCACCGGCCTTAATACAAAACAGATTGTCAATAGTCTAAACAAAATGCGAGTAAAATATCGCGACTTCAAAAAGAAGTGGAATGAGGGAGAAATTTGATTCATTTCTAATTATAGCAGGGAGACTGCATAATGGTAAAATTAGAGATGATGCTCGGAGAAGCGATAAGTAACATTCGAGATGATCGCAAAACAACTAAAAAGCTTCTACAAGATTTGATTAAAGATATGTCTTCTTCAGCAGAAGACAATACACACAGACAAGTGGGTGTTGTTGCAGCCAAATATGTAGAGACCCTACAAAGATCTAACGAACAACTAGTCAAAATAGTAACCCTGCTTCAGAAGAAGCAAGACGACCACGTCGGCTTGTCTGAGGAAGATAAGGAGGGTCTTTTTGATTTAATTAAGAACGTAGAGGATGCTGCATAATGGGCGGCAAGTTAAATGGTTCTTTGGAAGGTATTGCACTTGCCCCGATGGTCGGCGCCGAATATGGTTCTCTTAACAGTGTAAGTGAGCCAAATATGCAGCCTAGGCTCGATGTCCAGGTTAATGACGTCCTGTCTGCCGCCCGGGGGTCCGTTTTAGAGAGTCATACTCCGGACTCCTTAGCCAAAAGGGGCACATACAAGGGTATTGTTTTAAAGGTCTTACCTCCTCCACCTGAGCCCGAGGGTTGGATCCGTCGTATTTATGAGCCGCTGGGTGTGCGCCCCCCTGTGTTGGTGAAAATCATAGCAAGGATTCCAGAATTGGATGCAGCGTTGCCGGAACCATCACAATATGGTGACGATCCTGGTCCTTGGCAACAAGTAATTCAAATGCATACGATTTTCACTGCGATAGACGACACTGTGCCTGTTCCAGCTGTGGGTAGTGTCGTTGAGCTTGATTTCGAAGATAAACAAAACTTCGAAGGGCCGAAGTATATATCTGCTGTTGGAGAGCAGGCACAAAGCGTAGGTGCCGCCGGCGGCCCTGGTAATTCGGCTAGCCCCCATGCAGCTGCATATGCGTTTGCTCAGACTGGTCAGTGTGGAGGCGGCTTGGCGGCTTTGGGTCCCAATGGGGCCCCACTAGGCACCGGCGCCGGCGGCTTTCCTGTAGGGAACCTACCCCCTGGTCGTTCCGGCGCTGGTCCGTGGTACTCACGTCCGGATGGGAAAGAAGGGATAACTACCATTGTCATACATAGCACCGCCGGCGGCCAATATGAAAGCGCAGAAGCCGGCCTTCGGTCTTGGATCGGCCATGGCACTCGCTCAGAGAATCGGGTTTCGACTCATTTTGTGATTACTGAGGATGGCACCATTGTTAATCTGCTTCCACCTTTTGAAGCCGGCGCCTGGCATGGCGGCATGATGAACAGAATAAGTGTTGGTGTCGACTTGAGTGGTAACCCCGATCCGGACTCCTCCTATCATACTCCTGCACAATTTGCTGCTTTAGCGCAGCTTGTGGAAACCGTTGAGCTTTATGATTTGGCGATAATCGCACACAGACATCACAAACGAAACCGCAGTGATCCAGGTCACTTTCACGACGCGGGCAAGTGGCCCAGTTCATTCCTAGGAACCACCAATGCGCCAGATGAGTTTCCTTGGGATCAAGAGCCGTTTCGCTCAAGGGCTTTGCCACAAGTAATCTCTCCCGGCCTCCGCACTGAAGGCCCCGCCGTAGGCGCGTCAGGTCTCACAGGAGAACCGGCCAATCGTCCATGGACTAGTCCGGAACATCAAAGGGGAGAAAGTGATGCGTGGGACGATGCATATGATTCCGAACACGATGTTCGAGTAAGAGGGGTGGGTCCATCGAGAGAGTTTGGTTCTCGACCCCTAGATGAAATTCACAATAGACTTAAAGGTTCTCGATCTGCATCCGGCCGCGTATCCTTTTTGGAGCTTCCAAACATGGTGGATGTATATAATCAATACCATTTAGGTGTTACTGGCCAACCGGCACCTCCACGAGGCACCCCAATGACTATTTCAGATATCATTCCAGGCGCCGACGCACTTGGGGGTATCCTCGATCCTCTCGCTTCCTTGTGGCCCGAAGCCGACTCACCAGACGAAGGCGGAGGACCCGAAGCCGACTCACCAGACGAAGGCGGAGGAGCTACTTAATGGCTGAATTTGAATTTGAGGGTCGTATACGTCCCCAGGATCCCACACAAAGACTTGCTGAACTCGCCTCGCCCATGGCACCACCGCTCAATTCAATACTTGCGTTCTGCGATGAACAGAGGGAACTCCCGGCCGACCAAGTAGAGGAGGAAGGGTTTTCCGACGAAGATTACGAGGCAGAAAAGGCCAATATTGCTGCCGGAGAAGAAGGTACCGGGGATATATCTGAAACTGGCGTTGTAGATAGTGGTATGAGTGCTACATTATATATCGATACGGACGGGGTTCCGAACATGGAGAGGTTACAATATGAGACGGGCATGATTGCTACTTTTAGAATGCCAGAATATCCTTTGCCAGATGGCGCCAAGTTTCAGATTGTCGCTGGCGATGAAGAGAAGATATTTTCCATAGACGAAAAGTTAGGTTACATTACTTTAGCTAAAGAAGACTTCTTTACAGTAGAAGGGCCCACTCCTGAACCTGAACCTCCCAGCACACTTCTTGAAGAACTAGCTAGGTATTGTGGTGCGCCTGTAAGTGCCATAGCCGCAGCAGAGAGCTTTGGGATCACCCCGTCGATGGTTGGCAAAGAGACGTGGGACGAGGTCTTTGCGGACGAGATAGCCATGATGGCCATTGAGGCAGAGATCGAAGACCTTATTGAAGAAATGGAGACTTCGGAGAGGGATACTAGTGCTACCACTACCCCAACCACAGAGGCTGGTGAGGTAACAACTCCCCCGGAGGATACCACATCTGAAACACCTCCATTGACTGAGTCCGAGACAGAGACCGTCGAAGACGTGGTGACCCCCTCTGATGATGATTTGTCTAGCGTGACCACTACCACTGGGGAAGAAACATTAACGGCTGAAGAAGCACCGACTTCTAATGAGTTGGCCGGCCTCGTAGCTTCTGCAGATATTGGTGCGCTTACTGTTGGCCCGGTTGTCGGAGTAGCTACGATGATTGCCGAGTCTTCGCCAACTTCTGTTTATAGTTTGGTAATCGGGATCGTTTCGGAAGGTGGGCTGGACAAATCCATGGTAGATACGACACTTAGAGTCGGGAACTTTGCAGACCTTCGCCTAACTGAAAACGCTGCACCTGTTGTGGAGGAGGATCCTTGTCCAACTGAGTCTTCTGCAGATCGTGGCGCCCCTGAAACTTGTGCTGACTATGCATCTGGTAGCTTACAAACTTCGCCGCTACCGATTGATGGGAAAATGAGCGGGTTTAGGGTGCCTTCCTATTGTATAACGATAAATATAGAGAACGAGCAAATCAACCCACAGGATGAATTGCCAACTGCGACGGCTCCTTCGACACCTCCTGGTGCTGCATGCGGCGGCGCAACGTTGGGCTCGTTTGCTCCCGGCGCCTTTGCCGGGGGTCTCAGCGGGTCACTGGCGACCTTCGGCGCCGGCGGAACATCAGCCTTACCTTTCGGCCCGGTTGTCATAACTGACTTGAATCAAATAAACGCGACCGCGCCTCCCGTACAGGGAGACACTCTAGCTGACTATTTGCGCCTCGCCGGTATTGAAGAAGCCGTCTCTGAGAGAATTGTTAGGTTGAGTGGTGAAGGCGGCCGCAGCGGCCGACGTGCGCCTCGCAGCATGTGGGCCAATGTTATTCCATGTGCTAGGTGGATAATGTATTTGCGGCAATTGACGGGCTTCGACATAGTTGTGTTTTCGGCTTTTAGAGAAAACGCCGCCCAACATGGTAATTTTAGAGCTTTGGATACGAGAGCAGAGCTTAATGGCTCTGCAGTTGCTTACAGCGATTGGGTTGATTATATGAGACTGGCGATGAGCCTTTACGAAGAACATGGTAGAACAGTGGAGATGGGAATGGGCTTCTATATACAGCGATGGGATACAGAGAGGCAAATTCATTGGGACATAGGTTCTCGACGCGCCAATTGGGCCCATGGCCCAGACGCCGGCAACCACCCAGTCACCGGGGCGAGGACTTCAGGCATGACTTTAGTGGATTACATTGAATCACACCCGGGCGCCAGCGCAAGCAATAGCGAACTCAAACGGCTTTTCTGGGCCATGGTTAAGAATGGACAACCCACTGAACAAGATTGGCGGGCTGCTTTTGATCCATCGTTTCATCCCACCGTCCAGGCCTGGCGCCAAGCATATTCAGAAATAACAGGTCGCCTACTTTAAGAAGAGGATATAACATGTCAAACAACTTATTTCAACCAAGAACAACTCGGTCAGGAGTTTCCATAGAGGGTCTGGATCAATCCGCAATAGATAATCTTTCCGATGTGGCCTCTATAGCCAACAGGACCGGCGCCAGAGGTGTTGGCGGGGGGCAGATATTAGAACCCGTCCCCGGTTTTCTCTCTTCGGATTCTGAGAAAATTATTTCAAACGCGAACAATTCTTTCATTGTCCTTGGTCGCGACCGCCCGGGCAGCCGTATGAGCGGATACGGGGGAAGAGGGGAAACCCAGTGTGGTTCCGTCGATATTGTAGTTGGTCGCATGGGGGCAGATCCAAGACAAACAAACGATCAAGGGGAATTTGTTCACGTTAATCCCAACTTTAGATTGGATGCAGCAAGAATTTATGTCAGCCAGAAAACAGACATCGATGAAAACTTTGGCCTGGCCGCCGGCATGGTGGGTTCTGAGACCACCAAATCTGGTATTGCTTTGAAGGCAGATGGCGTGAGACTTATTGCACGCGACGGCATTAAACTTATTACGAGAACAGACAGGAGAAATTCTCAAGGAGGGGAGATTCAAGCCATTGCTGGAATCGATTTAATTGCTGGAAATGACGATACTGATATGCAGCCGATAGTTAAGGGCACCAATCTGGTTGCTGCTTTCGAACAACTAGTTTCTCATGTTGATGCATTGAATGGCATTATTGATTCTTTTTTGATGTCACAAATGGAATTAAACGCATTTATAACAAGCCATTTTCATATTTCACCTTTCTTTGGGATTCCAGACACACCTTCTCCTGTTGTTGTTCCATCTGGAATTTCTACAGCACTACGGCAACTTGTACAGACAAAGGCTTCTCTACTGACCAATAAGGCTAACTTGGTGACATACAAATTGAACTATTTTAATCCTGCGGGAGATAAGTATATTAATAGTAGATATAACCACACGAACTGAACTTCATTATGGCAGAGATAAAAACAAATCGGCTTGGCCGAAAATATGTTTCACTAGTTAAACGAGACCATACACATAAAATTTATTTTGATAATGATCTTGATGAGTTTGGTAACGGTGTGACTAGTACATATACTGAGCACACACCCCCACCTGGCTCCGATCCGGGCCCTGATATGTCATTCCACCAGCATGCTGTTGTAGATTGGGTTGTTCAGGAGGCCACTCTGCCGGATCCTAGATTGAATCATGATCACCCAGACTGGAGCGCCAGCCAACTGGCTAGCGCCTATACTGAAGCAACGAGACCGGTCGTTCATGTAATGCCTGCAACGCTCACTTTTCAAGAGGGCCAAGCTCGCGAAGCGTTTGGTTTTCTTGAAGCTTCAGTCCGAACCCCTTCTGTTACTAGGGAAGATGTTTTGGCAACCAGTGCGCCAGCCAACTCTATTGATACTAGTATCGTTGAGGTTGATTGGCACCTAAGAGACAAGAGCGAGCCGTTTTATTCTACCAATAGGAGAGAGTATTGCATAACATGTGAAATGTGTGATGAATACACACCTAGTACTGAGAATCCAGATCCGGAATGCGAACGTTACATAATTCAAGCTATTGCTCAAGGTATATTGGGCTTGGCAGAATTTTATCACAAGAAGATACCACCTTCTGAGCCAGAACAAATGGACTTGATTAACAGCGCTGAGATGGAACAATATTTAGATACTCGGCCGAGATCTAAAATTAAATTGTTAGTTAAGTTACCGGCTAATGTGTTTGAGAGGTTAGAAAATGACGGCGCCGTCGATGAAGGTGTCGGGCTTGATATTTCTCATAGTGTAATGTTTAATTCCTCCCTCTTGAGGGGTCAAATCAACACGGTTTCTGCAAAATTAACAGAACTTCAGCAAGAGGCACAAGCTCAGAATATCGGCATGCCCGGTACTGACTTGGTTGGGGAATCTACAAGATTACAGAAGTTCTTTTCTAAGTTAAGTAAATTGTTTTTAAACAATGGTGTTGTTTTGAGAGAGGATCACGAAGACACTATTGAAGTGGGTTTTCACGAAAAATATAAGGTGATGTATGTGTTGTACAACAATATTTCCATGGATATTGGCTTTAGAGCTTTTGCCGATTCAGATCCAGCGAACAATCCTAGAACTGTCGCGTATTTTTCAAAAATCACCGACATGGACAGGGAAATAAAATCCAACAAACCGGTGGTTTTAACGGAGTTTATATTAAAGTATACATATCCTCGACCATCCCTGCAGCCGTCAAACGAAAACACCAACCCACAAACCTCTGTGGGCAACAATACTTCTTCACCGAACCAGCTTGCAGATAGCACTGTTAACTCCATGACACCTGCATTAGCAAGCGATCTATATGTAACCGATGCCCAGAGAACTCAGGAAGATAGCATGATGAGAAATCCAGAGTTTATTCGGCAGGTTGCAAATGAAGCAGATTCAATTGTTAGTTTTGTCGGTGATAATTTGTTGGCAACCCTTCCAGAGTTGATCAGTAGAGTTGATTCAATCGAAGATTTCTTTTCAGAAATCTTAAATAAGGTTGATATAGGGGCTTTAACAGATCTTGCCATAACTGCGGCTTTGGGTCAAGTGCCCACCGTAAAAGATATGCTTTCCGGCTCCGTCGAAACGTTTTTCGAGAAAATAGAGGATATAAACAGGAATATAGTTAATTCGATCAAACAGGGAATACAATTGGTCACAGATCAGACCAATCAGGTTAATGAAGTATTTGCGTTGATGTCGAGCTTCAGCGATTTTTATCGGAGATATGCAACGGCACAAGTTCCTCAGTTGAGTGGAGAACAGGTGTATCCATTAAGGTTTGCTTCTGTTTTCGGGGAATATATGGTTAATCCGAATTTTCACAGCCCCCACCCCATTGATGCCATGATTCATGTTGTACAAGAGGAAAGTGGGTTGAACGTTATGAGGTTGGGTGGGATGATAGGTTCTCTTGTTCAATCTTCCAGCGACCTTGACCAATTTGATGCTAACTTGAGAGGATATTTGGATACTGAGAGAATAGGTGTTGATAATATTCTTGACGAAGTCAATCTAGACTCTTTGGATTTTGGCGGCCTGTCCGCGTCTTTGGTCGACAGTTTCTCTGGTATTGTTGAATATTATACATCCCAGGTGGAGGTGCTATTCGCAAATGTTGTTGCGAATGTTGAGAACACTATTGATCAGTTAATGGCTATTCCAGAACAGGTTGCTTCATTTGTTGCGGACCTACCACAGAAAGTTGCTGCCAAAGTTGAAGAATTAATTTCCCGAGGTGAGACGTTCATAGAAGAGGTTGTTGAATGGGTTGAGAACGCCCCAGGTCGTTTCGAGGCCATGCTCGACGCTGTTATAGCTGATATAGAAAATAGAGTTGATAGGTTATTGACTTTGGCCGATGAAATGATTCAGGCAGTAAAGGATTTTCCGGAAACTTTCATGAATATGGTAGATTCTAAAATTGCTGAGATCGAAACATTGATAGACAACAAGATTAGCGAAATTGAGGGCCTTAAAGATTCTGCGCTCGGTCAAATTAATAATGCAATTTCAGAGATTACTGACGGAATCAGCAATATTGAAAATTTTGTAGATGGGTTTGAAATACCTTCTGTGGATGATATATTCCAGGTGCCAGAAATGCCAAGTGTCATGACTCTTCCGAAAATGCCAGATAATCTGCCAACATTTGATATTATGTCTTTTCTAGTGGATCAGGCTGAAGTTTCGATCATGGACGCTATTCAATCCGGCATAGTGGAGGGGGCCAAAAGTGCTTTGGGTTCGGCTGTGGATTCGATAACGTCAGGGATCACTAGTGCCACTGTTGCACCTTCGCTTGATTATGGGAACATTAATATTAATTCGGCTCTTTCTCAAGGCATGGCCGCTGGTCCGCCTTCGATTCCGGGGAATACAAATGCCTTAAATAATATGACCGGCCAAATAGCTAGTGGCTTTAGCGGCGGCGTGTCGACTGGCGCCAGCATGTCCTCGCTAGGTGGTCGCACAGCTGCTTTGTTAGATGATGTATCTTCTGTATTGACTACAAATGAAACTACCAACCTATTAGAGGGAAACCCCTCGTCTAGTACGGTGAGGAACGTCTCAGGCATCGTCAATTCGTCAGAATATGCTGATTTGACTGAAGTTTTCGGCAGTTCTCCGGTGACTGAGGCTAAGATAATCGACTTCTTCCGCCTTTTGGGCCAGCAAGTCGGCCCTGGTGTTTTGAATTCAGCCAGACAACAAGCAAGGCCGATGCCAAATGGCATGACCCGCGCGGACGAGGAACGCCAACTGTTAACAGCCAGATATGGCGATTCGATGACTACGGAAGAGATTGAAGTTGAAACTAGAAAGAAAGAGAAAAAATCAAAGAAGAAGGCGTTTAAGCTTATGCAAAATTCTCCAAAGTCTTCATCTTCAAAAAATAACAACACGCCGGCTGTTATAGGTGGTCCTGATGCTTTATTCCCCAAGAACCCTCCATCTGTTGATTACATGGTGGATAGAACTCTTGAGACGACGTTTGAGAGTATTTCGATGTTTTTCAACCAAGCCTTGCATGGTATTGGTGGGTTTGTTGACGCTCTGAGCTATCGGTCTGGTACGAGATTGGCATATGAGGAGAGGAGAAAGAGTGATCAAAGAAACAAAGACGTAAGGCCCGTTTTGATTGCCGCGGCCATCGCAAATTTTATGCCTCCTCCACTACCTTACGGGACAGGTGATCCTAGGGAGAACAGCTTCAGCGAAGAAGCTAGCTATTATGAACTAAACAATAGTCCTTTATCTGAAGTTAAAGAAAAATTGAAACATCCGATTATAACCTCACCTCAAGGGGTATTCAACTTTCCGATGCCTGGTGTCCCTGGTGCCCCGGGTTCGGACGCTTTTCGTTGGAAGTTTTTAAGAGGCAAGGGGACATTGGCATATGATCATGTAATTTCTTTCCCCGCTCCGGAGCAACCACCTTATCCCCCAGGCTCACTAATTAATATTGTTTCTGATCAAACAATTGATGCATCTAAATATCGTGGAATAGTTCCAGAGATATTAGACGACATCGAGGCCGATGACAGCATTCAGGATGTGTTTGCCAATTTAGCACTATATG
>Ga0098033_1000818_pt1 | contig 13495 bp, 3 predicted proteins | sample 1_EtaG_FD_75049 | JGI IMG/M metagenome (GOLD analysis project Ga0098033, IMG submission 75049) | Marine viral communities from the Subarctic Pacific Ocean - 1_ETSP_OMZ_AT15124 metaG | ecosystem: Environmental > Aquatic > Marine > Oceanic | place: Pacific Ocean | collected 2015-01-07
GTTGGGTTTGGTTATGTGACGGGCAATTTGCTCGCATCTCCAGAAGTTCCGTTCTTATCCGGAAATTATGATTTTCAACTTCCCGACCGAACAGTATATGATTCTATTTTTACTGAAAGATTTTCTGCTCCTGGCAGTTTCGATGTTCTTTCTCGGGGTTATTTGGATCCTTTTGCTGAAGAATATTCTGTTTATAACGCTTTGACATTTAGAAATTGGACAGTTCGAGGCCCTCGGTTTCAAAAACAGCTTGGATCTGCAAACTTACCAAGAGTTGGAATGAGCGCAAGCATTTGGTCAACCGGGTCTCTTGGCTTGCAATCACTACTCACGAGACATTGCGGCTGGGGTGGTTATGATTACGAATTACAAACTAGTGGCGCTTATCAAAAAACAAATAGAAATCGACTTCGTTTAATAGAATCTTCTTCTACCGGCTACTCTACCGGCTCTCAATTTGATAATTGGTGGGTTCAGCACCCAATTCCACGAAGCGATTATCAATACTCATGGATTACAGCATCTGTTTTGAGCCCAATAATGAACGGAGGTGCGGGATTTGGATACTTCCCTGCTGACGGAATGGTTTCAAGTTCTGCTGACGGTTTTGAATCGGCTGTTAATTTTAGCACCGCCAGCCACGGCGGGTCGATACTTTACGATCTGGCTCGCCGGTATGGGGGAAACAGTGATCAACCTGATGGAGCTTCCTTTGCAGATTTTTATCCAGATAACTATGTAGGCATGAATATCAATCTCTATGACCCTCTTAGTGCTTCATATGATAACATTGTAGGATATCCTCTCACCACTCCTGTTACTACATATGTCAACTATTTGCCCACCACGTATTGGATTAATATATTTCCATGGGATGATCCGTCAACTCAAATATTTGGGGTAGCTAATGTATTAAACGGTATTCTTAATTTCAGAAATGGCCCATATGGCTGGCCTTCGTGGAAACAAATCAGAGCCGGCGAAACAGCAGTTCCGAGGCACCACAAGAGGAATAACACTTTTTCTATTGCAGTGAGGGGAGCAACAGTTTTCCCGAGATTGGCTTTGGGGTTCGCAGGAGCATCTTCTTATGCGGATATGCAGGGAAAAGGTCATGGCACCAATAAGCCTTCTTTGGGCGCATTCGCTGTCACATTTCCGGCAGTCACAGTTCAGAACTATACAGAACCATTGATAACTTCAAAATATTTCCCGATGAGGCACGTTCTTGACACTGCTAATGATGGCATTCTTTCTGAGTTAACTATTGATCATACATACACTAATAATTTGGCCACCTTTGCTAACCCACAATTAGATACTAAAATACAATTGGGCGCGGGCTCTCCTGGTATTAAGCCACTCGGAAAGGCGCCGAAGCAAGTATACAACAAGCTCGTTGATATGTATGTGAAGGGCACTTTGCCAGCCGAATCAAATCCGATTAAGGGTTTTAAGAATTTATCTTATAAAGAAACTGTTTTTCCCAAAGCTCAATACACATACTTGGCCAAGACCAGAGGAAGAATAAATTATACAGAAGCGCCTTCTGTTATACAAGGAAGTTCATATACTCAGCCACTAGGAAACCAGAGAACATTTTGGAAAGACACTTTGGATGATCGGCAAAGAACTGGAGGCGTTGCAAGAAACGCTTTGGATTATATAATCCGCCTCCCTAGCGACTACACGCATGAGTGGGTGAGTGGATTAGAATATCCTCGTGCCACTGCTTTGAGTATATGGCCGCTGGACACCGGCGAAAGAACTTTAACAGGATCCGTCTGCGTTGGATGCATGGACGGCGGTGAGTCATATTCAAAATTGAGTGGCTCTAAGAGCGGACAATTATCAGTAAATACTACTACGGTCTCTATGGCAGAGACTTTCAGCGGGACAGTGGGTGCTGTGCCAACAGCTTCTTTTAATTACGAATATTATAATGATCTTTATGTGAAGATGCCTCCTAACACGCCAGCATCGTGGCCATACGTAGACAGTGATGAGCAATTTTTCGCGCCATTTATTCCTGATTGGGAAACTGCAAAATTAGCCGGCAAAAATCCATGGTTTAATTCTTATGAAGATTATGCTCAAGATATCCGATGTTTTGCGAAAGATTACACTATTCTTCCGGAGTTTAAAATATCGGATCATATTGATTATTATTTAAATCAACAAGATTTCCAAGCTAAAAATAATAAGTTTTTGTCTCTGGAGGGGGGATCTTTGTCACAAAGCGCCGCCACCGAAACTGACCCGTTTGATAGTAATTTCTTTAATGAATATTGCCATACTGATTTCTTAAAACACTTCGAAGTAATACAGGAAGAACATAAGGGTATAGTGCCCTATGCCGGCGTAGCAACGCAGATGACTATTAAGTGCCATGGTATTAAAAAACTGTTGCCATATAATGGGTTTTATCCAATGACAAGAACAGTTCAACTAGGGAATATGTTCTCTCAGTCGTTTGCTCCCTATTTGTTGGGTAGTAATCAATATGCTGCCGATCCCACGACAGAGCGATTGGCATCCATTATGCAACCATTTTTTAATCCTGGCATTTTGTATAATACAATTAAATCTGGTCTGGCAGTTGACTGGCTGGCATTCACAGGCTCGGATTCCCCAACTATGAATGGCACCGGGTCTGTGTATTTGCAAAGTGGAAGTATATCGTCCTCAATGCGCTTTCCTTTTGAGTCTGTGGTAAACCCGGGTTCTTACTTGCCGACCTATGTTTTTTCAGGAGATAGTGCCCCTACCGATTCGGCTTTGTATTATCTCGATACTTCGGACTGGCCTGGTCAGACCTCGTTGCATTGGGCAACTACGCATGTTTCTGGTGTTTATGGAATATGGCGAGGCAAACAGAAATTAAATTATACTATGGGTATGCAGAACTTCTTGGGGGAAGCTTCTAGGTTCTTTTTGAAAGGGAGTAAATATAAAAACATTATTTCAGGCCCCGAAAGTAAAATGAAGCCTTTTGTCTCTGGGGTGACCTATTACATGGATCTCCACTGTTACAAGACAGATGATATGAAGATGTATGAAGGACCACACAGAGTGAGAGGAGATGGGCTTTTGCTTAATGCCGATAGACAGGCACGAGGCATACATTATGGCCCCATGTGCCAAGTCACAGGCGGAAGTGAAGCCGTGTATGTAGAGTCCATACTAGGTCAATATCGCTTTGACCCGGCTACTGCCCCGTATACACCGCCATATTTTTATGGCACGTCTGTTTCAACTTTCGCTTTTAAACCACATGAGGCGGTGACACTCGACCCGGGAGAGGTACACCAATTTACTATGAATGAGGTTATCGCATATATTAAAGATCGGGGTACAGTACATTATAATGACTTTCAACATGATGAGTCCGGGTTTTTATCATCTTCGATTGTCAATACCAATTCATTGCGTGGTGTTTCAGCTGATACTTTTGAACCTTGGGCCATGGCCGCCATGGCCCAAATGAATAATGCGGCATCCTTTAATCTATTTGACTTGGTTGAGCTGCCGGGGGTTGATTTTAACCCCATGACGGGACATCCTTTATCGACAAATACCAATACGAAAAAATATTGGAGTATTTCTCCTAAATTTGAATGTCCTGTATTAAATTTTTCTGGTACTCAGTCTACAGTGAGTGGAATATTTCCCAATGCGGGCAGCGGATATGATTATAATACCCGAGGAATGTGGAGAGGTTATGGAAATATTCCTGGTGACGGCACTGGTGTGTTTTTTGCATTAAAAGAAACTTTCCCAACATACACTTATGCTGCAAAAGCAGCCGCTGTCCATAAAACTCTGGAAGGGAAACCTTATGATATTCCACTGAGTGCCTCTCTTTTACAACATCTTGGTTTTAGGACCAACATGGAACAAAGAATTGGAGAAATTAGCGAAAAAAGGGAAATTTCTGAAGCTGTGGTTGCCATCCCCTTCAGACTTGTAAACGGTGAAAAGAGTTTCTTTCCCATTTTGGCAGCTTCAGACCCGGCAACAAAACAAGTTTTATCGCGGCGAGTGGTGGAGGCAATTCTTGGGAACGACGATCCGCTTGACCCTTCAGTATATGTTCCCGGTCCATCAATCATATCGATGGTGGAGGCTATGCAAAAGTATGTTATTCCTCCCAATTTAGATTTTATTACAAATAAAAATGTTACTCCATTTTGTATGTATATCTTTGAGTTTACTCACTCTCTTGACAAACAAGATTTGGCAGACATATGGCAGGGCGTTATGCCTAAGATTTCTTTAACTGCAAAGAAGCAGACAGCTGCTATTAGTCATTTTTTGACGAATAACGAACTAACCGGGAAAGGCCCCATTGCAAAGGATTTGCGGTGGATGGTATTCAAGGTGAAACAAAGGGCGGAGAAAAGTTATTATAATGTAACAGTATCTACCAACGATGACAATAAATTTGGGTTTCAATATGACGTTGGCATTGACAATATGTCGAGCGCCGGAGTAAATGTACCAGAATATTCTTACAATTGGCCCTACGACTTCTTTAGCTTGGTGGAGTTGGCAAAAGTGGAGACTACAGTCCAGATAGGTGGTGATATTCCCGTCACCCCTCCAGATATTAAATCGCCTCCGCCGATACTGCCGAACATATATCCACCGGTGCAAGGGGGTCCAAGCATCGAACCACCGCCCGGAATAGTGTTAGTAGATAGCAGCGGTCAAGGGCTCCCCGGATATCCTTCAGGGCAGCTTCCTGCGGGCTTGGACATCACCGCTTTGGGGAATATTGTAGCCGGTCAGCCGTCGCCAATGCTGGCTGGAGGGGTTACTTCTAATATGATGATGCAAGGGGGAGGCTCTTTCGCACAAAAAGGAATAAAAACGAGTGGTAAGAACATGGGCCAATATGGTGATGCCGCCAAAAAGGGAGGTAATTTTTAAATGACCTTTTTTGATAAAAAAGAAGATGTGCTGGAAATAGAACTTACTCAGTTTGGAAAATACCGACTGTCTCAAGGGGGCTTTGATCCCGTATATTATGCGTTCTTTGATAACGACATCATTTACGATGTTGAATATGCGGGCCTAACAAACGAAACTGGAAGCAACCAAAATTCAATTGAGCCTCGTATCAAAGACGCAGCCCGAACCCGCGTTCAGCATGTGCATACTGGGATAGAAAGCCAAGTGGCCAGAAACATTCGATTAATTCGAACGGGTGAAATTATTGAAGATGGGACAGCTCTTTTTGTGGGTAAGAAAGACCCGACTTTAAAAATATTTGAACCGGTTAATGATAATAATTTTTCGTCTTATGCACCTTTGGGGACATCTGCCTTAACAAGTGACAAAGCACCAGCCTGGAATATATCGTTTTATAAGGGCAACTTGAACAACACATCAATTCAGTTAACTAGTTCTGCACGGTCCATAGGCATGAAGATACCACAACTTGATGCAACAATCGAATATAAAACTTTTATTTCTTCTCCGGAACGAGATGCACTTATAGCTGGCGTCCCCGCAGAAAATGGAGAACAGTGTAATACTAACGCGAAGAGCCCCGCAATGAATGCCCCTAACGATACTAGTGATATAATTCAGGAATTATATCAAAATGATTCCACATATGTGGGAATAACAGCTGAAGTATTTGATGAGTTCCCTGATGATTCTTATATCAAGGTTTCATCTGACGATTTTCTGTTTGAGGTGCAGGAAGTAAGCGCCCCCTTTACAAACGATAATTTTGATATTGAAGTTTTTGAACTCACCAGTTCGGTTGATGTTGCGGGCAATACTCAAGAGCAGTGGGCACCCTTGTATTTTCGAGCACAAAAGGATCAAGATGATAATTATTATGAAGACGACGATCAAGAAGGGTGGATTTGGGAACAACTTAGTAATGCAGACAGCAGCTTTGTAGAATATTTTATGGAAGTTAATACAGATAGAGAAATACCAGAAGAAGATCTTTGCCCGGTGTTGGCACAACAAATGGTGCAAAATGGTGGAGATATTTACGAAACAGAAATTGTTTGCCCCGATCTTGACTTAATCAGAAGAAGTCAACAATTGGGTGCCACCGTCATGGAAGACACTTACGAAAGCACTGTTAAAGAAGAAGACATTGGAGATTGTGATTAATGGCCATTACACTTATAAGCAACGAAAGTGTTATAGGAACTTTGACACCAAATGTGTATGTCAGCAACATCACTTTGGAGGGGACTGGTGAAACTAATTTAAATGACAAGAATACTAGTCTGATTAGTATTCATACAGCATATACTGAAAATGTTGACGATGTAAAGACCGCTAGCGATGCTATTACAGTTGGCGAGGTTTTAATGCAAGCAGCCAAAGAAGACATGTATGCCAATCCAGCTTCTGTGGCTTATTCTGATTCCAAATTGAAAGTAAAAGTCGATATGGTTGTGAAAGAAAGTATGGGAGGTCTGGCTGAATTTTGGGCAAACAATGGCGATGTAAACCAATATGTCAATATAGTCAGCGGTTATAGTTTAAATTCTCTGACAACAAAAATATTATCTTTAGGATCAAATTTGATCAGACTTGCTCAACCGACTTCACAAAGTTGGTGGGAGATAGCCACGTCAGTTGAACAGCTTGTGAAGAATAATATGTTGACCGATGCTGAAATGTCCATTGTGCAATCTTTGCTGAACAATAATAGCTTGACGTTTGGTTCGACGGAGTTTATGACCGCTATATTTCAGTTTATAACTAGTTCGACAGAAAATTTTAGTGTTACTAGCTTATCAGAGGTGATGAAAAACGAGATGGCGAATTATGAATCGACAACAGTTCCCTATTTTGAAACCGATGCTGAAGGCAACAAAATTAAAAATTATAAATTTTCAAGGACTAGTACTCTTGACAGCCCCAAACATTTATCTTTTTCGGTTTTAAGCTGTCTTGATTTAAAAAAGATGGCAGACGATTTTGAGATAGATTTCGACATGATGTCCACCCCGCACGGTAAATTAGTATATGAACAGATTATTGATAATGATAAAGTTAATACAAAATCGTTTGTATACATCAATCCAGATACTAATAATATTTGGGCTGGCCCAGTTCATGTTGTAGTTAACGAAGAAAATCAAACTCAGCAATGGAAAACGGGGTTTACAGAAACAGAAGCATCTTTTCCAGTAGTTAAGACAACTATCCCAAACGCTAAAATTCAAGATTTTAGAGTGGTTGAGAGGGTGGAAAAAATTAATTTTGATCTTTCGTTTTTAGAAACACAAGTCTTTAATAGAGGAATGAGTACAAAACATATTACGCGGGACAAAATGGATGTGATTAAACAACCTGCTTATTTTACACCCATGCACTTAGCCAGAGATGCTAGTGGCAATTGCCGTTTCATGTTTGGAATAGATTATCACCGTTTGTTGGTGGAGAACACCTTGTTTGGAAAATTATTTCAATCTTCTTTGCAATCTAAAATGATACAAATTCTAGCCATGCGAACGAATACTAAATTAATTAATTTTAAAATTAAGCGCCGGCGCGTTAATAAAATCAAGGGCGCCACTCGTCTGGGGGGTTTTGATACTATAGAAGTTCCATTTAAAACTGGATATCTTGGTGAGTCTCACATAGATGACGAAGAAATAATTGAGACGGTTGCCATGGGGAAAGACAAGGCTTGGGATGGACCTTTAGCAAGTACAGAAATTAATCTTCAGGAAAATTCATTAACATTCGCTAAAACAAATGGATTTACTAATAATACTTATGGGCTAAGATTTTTTAGTGGAGTTGACGTTCAAATGCCGTCTATAACTGACGGGTTTTACCAGTATGGCGTTGAATTAGAAATTATTGATAATACAATCCAACATATTTTATTAAAAATCGCAGTATTATATAGTAACTATCAGGACCTTTGTTTCTATTATAATGATGCAACGACACCGACTCACTATAATGAAGTTTCTAATCGATTTAACGAAACATTTAAAAATAGGTGGTCTCAACCGACGAATATTGAACTTAAAGTGGGGGGCACCACAATCGTGGTGCAACCCAAGCCATGGGAGGGGGCCATCGCAAATTTAATAGAAGTTTTGAACACGTTCCGCCCAGCCGACCAAAAGATAGACCAGCCTTCTGTCATTTTTGCCCTAACAATGATTAGCAATTCCACAACAGGAACTCCTCGTGGAATTAGTACATTGCGGCAATTGTTGTTAAATACTTGTTCTAAATTGGCAAAGATGGCCGGGACGTCCCTTCAAGAATACAGCAGCCCGGGTAAAGATTACGCGCTTGATCCCGCTTCTGTCGCCACCCCCAAACAAGCTGCTTACAAAACTTCTGTAGTGGATAAAAGACGAATAAAAATAGATTATTGGTTTCCAAACTCGTTTGACAGCGATGTTCCTAAAAACGTAGGATATGACTATTTGTCTGCGACTAATAATATGGGGGGGCGCCCTTTAACGGGATTGTGGACAGTCAACGGAACTCAATATAATAATCGTTTTAATGCTGAGTTGATGAAATATTTTAGTAGTACAGATTTTAGTGATGATAAATTTTCTATGTCTCGTTATGGCCTCGTCCAAACTCCAGACATGAAGGTCACGTCTGGGGACACGCCCGAAAACACAGGATACACCTTTTTCTCTCCTTCATCAATCAATCTCGGCAAACCGTCATATCACGCCGGCGGCGGCCCCACCAGTGTGCTTGCGATGATCAATATTGCTAGTATACTCAACGCAAAGAAGAATTCGTGGTCTATGTTAAATGGCGGAGGGGCACCCCTGGACGATTACAAAACTCTTTCTTTTATTAGTACGAAAATAATGAATTATAAATTAAACGGAAAGCTGCCATCGAGCGATGCGATGTCCAACCAGAATAAGGACACCTTTAAGGCTTTTTCCGAGATAGACGACAAAATTAAATTTAATTTAAACCAGATATTGGCAAATGAAAATTGCACGGCTGTGCTTTCAACAGACAAAGAGGAACAGGCTTCACTTGCAAATGCGATTCAAGCAAATGAATATATGGATTTATCTATTGGTGCCGTGGATCCTTATGAAAGTGGATTAACTCCAAGCGATCAGGAATTAAGTCCCCTTAACGCGGGACACGCCGGCACTAAAGAAAATTATTTGTTTTTAGCTCTGGCTTATTATTTTGCTGGTAAATGCACCGAAGGACTAACAAAGGGCCCAACTCAGAGTGATTTTGATATTAGTTTTTTTGACACGAGTGAAAGAGTGGATACGATATTGCCTTTTTTAGAAGCTAAATTTTCTGCGCTGGGTATGGCTGCCGGAAATAATGACTTATTTATAAAAGATAAAATCAACAAAACACTTAAGAAGCTTCCCAATGCCATAAAATCTTTACTTTTATCCAATAAAGGCAACAGCAAATATAATTGGGGTGATATGAAAAGTCCAACTTCTAATGCTAATTATAAGGGAGCTTTTGCCTTAAACTACCAAAATATAAAAAAGGTCGAAGTTTTAAGCGGCTATGAAATAAATGATGATGGGGAGATACTTATTAATGCTCCGAAATGGGTTGAAATGAATAAAGATATTTTTGATGCCAATACTGGTAAAGACATGTTGTGTCGTTTAGTGTCGTATAAAAACGAAACGTTCGGGGTGGAAATGCAAAGTTGTTTGGAACTGCCAGTTTTCCATGAATATTTTATTTTAAATCCTGCCAATCAAGTTGTCAACCCCGAGCCCCAACCAATATTATCTGTCTTGAGCACCACGGGTGTGCCGATCCCACAGTTGCCAAACTTTTTCGGCTCCACTGGAGACATGTCTGATTATTCCAGCACAGGTGTGGGTATATCCGAGAGTGTTATAATTTCAACCTCTGGAGGGGGAAATCCTCCAACGTCTGGAGGGAGGCCCACTAGGTGATTTGGCAACAGACATTGATTAATAAAATAATTTTTTAAAAAGGATGTGTATACATGGCACTAGGAATGGGAAATAATGGTAACGGGGGCAACTGGTGGACAGACATACAGATTGGCATGCCAACTTTGGGCGCCGGCTCCACCGGTGTGGATATTGGCACTTCCGAATTAGGCCCCGTTGGCGCCCTCAAAACAATAGTTATTGATGATGTATATTCAGAAAACGGTTCAGTACTGCTTCGTTCAACCGATAATTATATTCCTGGAGCAGGTGGCGCAGAAGATATCTTTCGAGATTTTTTAGGAAAAGTCTGGGCCCAAAGTCAATTCATGGGAACCACAACTAAAATAGAATTTATTAACACAAAAATGGGGGATGGAAGCAGCATTCCAAATTTGAATGTGCCTTGTGACGTATATGTTGATAATGCTCAATTGGCGGACGATAATATATGGCCTGAATATGTTCAAAGAGTTTATATAGATCCGGACCTTAATTGGTTATATGACAAAATTGTGCCAACTCTTTTTCCAGATCAGGATTTTAGTCCGGACGTCCGTGGCGTTGTTATACAATTCTTACAAAATCCATTAAAACAGTTTGTGGGAGTGGATTCGAATACCATCCAGGTTGCAAATGAAATAGTGGCTGCCATATATGGTTGGTGGCAAACAGTATTCCAATTTGAAACTGGCCCCACGGAACCCCCCACGGGAATACAAAGCCCACTAATTCAATTTGGCCCTTCTTATGAAGATTATAATTTTGTCATTGCAACTCCTTATAGTGTTGAGGACGCATCAAAAATGGCTGGTCTCAAGCCGTTGATCATGGACTTAAAAACGGTGTATAATTTTTATGTAAAGAATTATGAATGCCTGTTGAGCGATGCCAAGATAAAAGAGCCGTTAATACCTAATATATACGCATTTATATCAGCCTTTCTTCCCGAGAAAAAGGGCACTCAACTGCACCATACTAGTAAAAAATTCGAAGATTTAGTTAGTCTCAATAATCTTCTTCAAGGATATGATCCTTCTTCTCTTGTAAACAATTCCCCTGTTAATTTTAATGGCACGTTAACGCCAGCGGCAGCCAACAGTTATTATCAAGCATGGGCAACAACTATTAAAAACGCCACTGAAGAACAACTGGCAGTGCTTGATCCATTGGCTAAAAGGTATACTAACACACTTTTTCCAATGAATGACGTTAACATGCTTAAATATTATAACAAATACAGATTCATGTTCCCCATGTATAACAGTTTGAAGTTTTCCACTGGTGTATTGACAAAGTTCGGGGATATAATGCGGTCTACAAAGTTAGCCCAGCGCTTCATGTTTTACTATCTTGTAAATGAATATACCGACAGCCCGGACTGGGATCCGGATGTCAAGAAAAAAGAGAATGTTTTTATTCAAGAATCCAGACCACAACTTGCGGAGCTTGCTGGGGAAGCGCCAACGATGTGGGAAATCGACGCAGCCGCAGCGACCGAAGTTCAAGTAATGAGTCTAGAAGGCTGGCTCCAGAAAATGGAACTATATGACGCTTTGGGGCAAGAAGACGAATTGGGTGTTGATGTGTCTGTGGGAGGGGATTCAAAAACATTTTTTGATGAAAATGCAGTTTTTATGTCCACGAATAAAAACGAAGACCTTATCAATGTCGAGACTTCTAATAAACTAGAAAGATCAATTTTTGGTCTTATTTTTCTGGGGAAGGCGCGCAAAATAGCAAAATCACATTTGCGCCATTATGGAGATTTGCTCAAGGGTGAAACAGCATATTCGGAAACCTTGATGTATAAAGTGGACAAATTTGTTGATATTGAAAAGAATGAAAATAGAGTGCAGACGTTTTATTTTTTGAACTCCAGCGAAATAGACGTTTTGAATTTTATTGATACTCAAGTTAGTTATAATGTCCGTTATACATATAAAATTACTGCAGTGCAGTTAGTATTGGGGACGGAATACCGTTATCATGAAAAACCTTTTTGGGCTTCGGACGTCCAAACCTCCATGCCAGGTGGCCCATTTAATCCATATGCGGATATGTCTGCAGACGACGCTGCCGAAGCACAAGCTCTCAAGGAAGCTGCGGCGGCGGGCGAGCCCGAGTTAAGTGTTTTTCAGGATCAACAAAACATGTATCTTCTGGGGTGTAAAGAAGGGGCACTCACCCCACCCGGCCTCACCCCACCCGGCAATCCTTATTTTGGCTTGACAGACCCCTGTGGGTGCGCAGATATTTTAATTAAATATAATCTCTTTAGGTCCGCTGAAATGGAATGTCAAGAAAAAGGTCCAGATAGTCCATGCTGCGCAAAAGTGGGCCCCACAACAGATACAAATATCCCTCCCTCCAACGCTGGACAAGGCACCCCCGGAGTGGGGACGATTACGGAAACTGGCACCGGACTGCTTACGTCCATTCCAGTTGTTTACAAACCTAAATATAATATCATGGAAGTTCCATATGCGACAGTCGAGGGCAGAATATTAGATAAACCCCCCGTCTTCCCAGATGTAAATCTGGTGCCTTATAAGGGGATTAATAATAAATTGCTGGTGAGCCTTAATAGTTCGGTTGGCGAATATGATATGATGCCAGTGGCTTTTAACGGGGAGGAAGAGGACGAGATCTCATTAATGAGAGAGGCGCAAAAAATAGCCGATAAGACAAAACCAATTAAATTTAAATCAGATGACACAGTTGCTTATGGCGGCTTCTTTCAAATATATCGTATGGAAAAGAAACCCAAAAGTTATAAAGATTTTGATAAACATCTTCATCAGACTGTTCGCACGAATGTAAGTGACACATTTCCGCTTTGGGCTGAATCTGCCTCTATCGCAGATGATATTGAGCCTAATAAGAAATATTATTATACTTTTCGAACTGTGGATGTGCATGGGAATTCTTCTAATCCCACGGATGTTTTTGAAATCGAGATGATTGACGACAATGGAACCATTTATTTTAGGCAAAGAATTGTAGAATTTGACCCGCTTGATAAAAAAGTCCCCTCTAAGTCGATGAGAAAATATGTTCAAATTAGGCCCACCTTGGCACAGAGAGTGCTCGATGAAGCGGATTTAGAATTGAGCGGCGCTGAAACGGCTTTTGAATATAGCATGCTGGAGGGAACAAGAGGGCCTCTGTCCTTGGGAATGAGACCAGAATCTGTATGGGGTAAAAAATTCAAAATTAGATTTACTTCGAAATCTACTGGGAAACAGTTTGATTTAAATATTAATTTTAAGGTTACACCGAGAGAACTGATAGAATATTTGGCCAATCAGATGAAAAATACCGCTATTGTGGGCGGAATACAGGCTGCTGGTGGGGGTATTATCGACCCTGTTGATATGAAGAAGAGTGGAGAACCAGTAAAACCATTAGAGGGTCTGTAATATATAAAATAAGGGCACTATTTAGATAAAAATACTATTTAATAAAAAGAGGGTAATTTATGGCTTTTTTAGATAATTCTGGTGATATAATTTTAGATGCTGTTTTGACTGACACTGGCCGCCACAGGTTGGCAATGGGAGACGGCA
>Ga0098033_1000820_pt1 | contig 13471 bp, 12 predicted proteins | sample 1_EtaG_FD_75049 | JGI IMG/M metagenome (GOLD analysis project Ga0098033, IMG submission 75049) | Marine viral communities from the Subarctic Pacific Ocean - 1_ETSP_OMZ_AT15124 metaG | ecosystem: Environmental > Aquatic > Marine > Oceanic | place: Pacific Ocean | collected 2015-01-07
CATGAGATATAAATTCTTCATAATCTCGAATGTATTCTTCCTCGTCACACATCTCAGAGCCGAGAACTAATATGCTAGTATCTTCTTCTGATACACTGAATGTATTCCACGACAGGGGTGGCAGAACAACATATTCATTTTCATTCAATGTATTATGTTCCACCTCGAACCCATAATCAGAACTCAAAGAAATGGACCCACTAAGAACCAAAATCATTTGAAATTCTCTCTTATGGGCATGATTGCCTCTAACCGCACCCTTCGGAGAATTCTTTATTATAAAACATCTCTTCCAGTCGAAGTCGAAATCCTGTGCGTAGAATGGCAACAGTTCTCCCCGTGCATCTTTTTTAATAGGCAACGTGTATTTCATCGTAATAACTCCAAGCAACAGTCTAACACATGTATAACATCTTTACCAGTAAGTTTTTCATTGAAAGGTATACTTAATGCCATCTTTTCGTGTAAAAGAGATTGTTCATAATTTCCAGATATAAATTCTGGTGAAGAATATGCTGGTTGTTTGTGGGCGCAGTGATAATGAATACCAGATTGTATTCCCTTCTCCTTGAGTATCTGCATAGCCTTCTTATTATCTTTAACATAAATTTGGTATAGGTGGTGACTTGTATGCTTTAAACCAAAATACTTATTATAATCAGACCTAATTCTTTCCAACTTATCCCTTTTGTCGGACAAAAACCTTAAATTGTCCAAAGCAACATGAGCCTGTAACGAATTCATATAAAACTTATAACCAGGAACCAAACTCTGTCTGTCCCAATTGGATTTCTCTAAAGACATCCCGTTGTAGGCAAGAAGTCTAATTTCTTCTATCTTTTCTTTATTATTCGATACAATCATACCACCATCAAAACTACCAACTGGTTTTGTTGGATAGAAACTAAAAACCATTAAATCAGAATCACCAACGAAACCAAGGTGTTTAGCAGTTGCGTATTGTTTATGGTCAACCCTCTGCGCAGAATCTATAACTTTATAGTCACCAAAGTCATGAAGGATGTATGGATTACCAACCCAAGTTGGATCATCCTTAAACTTAATTGTGTTACCACTTGTCAGCAAAGCATTACACACAACTGGTGGAATTACCGTGGGTATCTCACAACACACATTCTTGTTAAGCATTGCTAGGAATATTGCATTCGTAGCACTGTTTAATGCTACACCATACTTGGCACCAACATGATGACAAAATTCTTCTTCGAATTGCTTAATTACAGAGCCATGAAGATGATGGTCAAATACCTTTGTTGATATTTCATGTTCTGGAATATGAAACAAGTTTATCATTACACACACTCATACTATTTTTGAGACTCTTTAGGTATTCCCTGATCCGTGTTTGAATAAAGGGAACCTGTATATCACGAACTTGATGCCTTTCACCAAGTATGTAAGTATCATTATCACCATCCCAATCAAAGTTGGTAATGAAACTTGAGAAGTGCCAATAAACCAAGTCTTGCTTATTGCCTTGCCACACAATCTTTTCTTCCTCAAAATTATAATCATGAAATCTCAAATTCCAAGGTGCTAAATGACCACACTTATTCCCTATGATAGCAATGTCATTTTTATATTTTTCATATACAAGTTCCAAGTATTTCTGATCCCCATAGTCGCCGTACGCAGATGCGAACTCGTTATTGGGAGTAGTCATACACCACAACCAAAAATCAGAAGCATCCAAACCGGCTTCATCATTTTTAAAATAAACAATACCCACATTAAATCTACCGGGTGGTATTTTAGTGGGTATTCTATGCTCAACCACACCAATACTTTTATCGCCAACATCATCATAGACGATACTAAAATCTTCGAAGAAATAAACGTCAGCGTCAATATAAATTACATGATCTAGTTTTAATTCTTTAAGGCAGTAGTTAATCATAAATGTAGACAAACTGTAAATAAATTGTAAATCTTTACCACGGTCTTCTCCGCCAAGTGCCTTCGCTTCATAACTAGGATCGATTGACTTTAACTGTTGTAATGTCTCGTTAGTTTTTATCAATTCGTTCAGAGAAATAGGAACGATACTTTCATCACCAAGACTTTCTAATACCTCATAAGTCTCTTCATCAACACAAAGATAATAAAGTCTGTATTCCATCATAGACTTCTTCAGCGATTCGTTCATTGAAATAGCCTGATGAACACAATTTACATCAGACACACTACAAAAATTTGCAACCATATTAATCACCTAAAAAGTTATATAGAACAGAATGTTCAGGTTCCCAACCAAGTCTGTCACGGACTTTCTCAGATGAAATCGAATATCTCTTGTCTTGTCCGATTCTATTTTCAACAAACTTAATTACTTCTACTGAATCAAAAACATCCATCCATTCACAAATTTCCTCCACCACTTCTATGTTCTTCATGTAATTATATGCGCATAGATTCCATATTTGATTCTTTTCCTCTGCGTGACAGATTTTATATATTCCATCCACGTTATCCTTAACATAGATCCAATCACGCACATAAGACCCGTCACCATGAACAGGAATCTTTCTCCCGTCAGTTATGCATTCAATAATTTTTGGTATAAGTTTTTCTGGATACTGTCTGGGACCATAGTTGTTCGTGCTTCTTGCCACTTGATAATCTATATCATATGTTCGTGCATATGCATGAACAAGCATTTCTGCTGCTGCTTTTGAAGCAGAGTATGGATTACTTGGTTCCAACACAGAATCTTCTGTCTTTTCACCATCAAGAACGTCACCATAAACCTCATCGGTGCTTATATGAACAAACAAAGGTCTTTCATAAACTTTACCCCGAAGAAGATTTAGAATATTCAAGACACCAAGAACATTTGAGTCTACGAAAATATCTGGAGTCTGAATTGAGTTATCAACATGACTCTCTGCTGCAAAATTTACAAGGATATCACACACAGGAAGATGGGTAATATATTTTATGTTATCGTTTACATGTTCATAGTTAGGATCATCATCCCAAGGCAAAGACTTGTTAGCAGCATAAGTCATACAATCAATATCAATGACCTTGTGCCCTTCGGCAAGACACCTCTCTACAAAGTGACTACCTATAAAACCCCTACCACCGGTTACAACAAATTTAAGCATTGTTTACTATTTCCTTTGTTACATTAAACGAACCTACTGGTGAACAGTTTTCATTATACCACTTAAGACACGAAGATGACATATCTTTCCATTCTTTTTCTGATATGCTTTCTATCTTTTCTTTTATTTGTTCTGGATTATCAACACGAATATAATGAACACCTTCACTCCACGGATTATGATATGTCAAATCCACACCGGGTACAATGATAGGAACAACACCCAGCCCCATATATTCTATTTCCCTATTACACTTTGGTCCATAGCCAGGTAAACAAAGACCAAACTTTGAGTGTGCAACTTTGTCCAGATACTCCTCTTGAGAATATGGCCAGTGAGAAACATTACCAAGAAGAATGGGCATACTAAAAAGTTCTATTCCGGTTGACCAGTCATGAGTATTTCTATTTCCCAGTTGAATATTATTCTCGACCTTGCCCAAAAATATAGATTGTATATTTCTTTCAGAATAATCGGGCAAACCTTTCTCTATTCGTTTCAATAGTTTCTTAGGATGTCTAGCCCAAAATATCCACGGCTTTATTCTTTCATGCGAAGGAATCGTGTTTCCAAACAGACCAAAAGTGAAAGGACTTACTCTCCTGTCATCTATTCTGGGATGGTCATATAAAATGATTGAATTCTTTTCTTCTACCCAACAAAAATCATCATCGCTAGGAGCAAGTTCACACAAATCAAGTTCCTCCCACATGTCTAGGAGTTCTCTAAAAGCATCACCAGCATGTCCATACTCAGGCTTTAATATCTTCACTTTTTAATCAGCCTTATATCAAAACAGTTAACTCCATTGCCCCATCGCTGAGCGGTGGCTGTATAGCCATTTTCTTTAACCACCTCACCAAAGTTAGCATAGTTATGGTAATACTGATTGTCTGTCATTTCTTCTTCATTCTCTACAAGAACTGATTCGTCATTTGTAAACTTTACTCTATGAATTAAAACATAATCAAAACCCAATGAACAAACCCTTTCCAAAACCTCATCACCATTCTCAAGCACATCAAGTAGTGCAGACATATGAAGAACTTCTCCCTTGCGAGGAACTAAAAAATTATTCATATCATTACAATCCATAACGCGAAATTTGCCTGATGGCCATTGTTCTTTTGCAATTGAAATTGCGTATTTCGATATATCGTAACCAATGTACTTTATATCTGGAAAATTTCTTTTCATAAGTTCACACACAGCCCCAGTCCCACAACCCAAATCCCTGAAAGTCATAATGCGCTCTTTGGACTTTCTTCTGATGAAATCCATATCCATCATCAAATGTGCCCAGTGCGGTGGATAACTATCGTTTAACTCTTTCTTATTATAGGAAAGTTGGTTATCAAAAAAAGATTTCCTATCGTCTGTCTTCACTTTAAAGACTCAATATAAAAATTATGTTTAGCCCTCTCTTTGTAAACCTCATGATCTCTTTTGTAACTATCTTTAGATTCGTGCATCTTGTGTAGATCATCGGCTTCTGGATGATCACCCGGCAACCATTGATGCCGTATAATACACATCGAACTTACTGCAAATTTTTCCAATGCCATACAGACATTTGTTTGCTCCGTGTCACAATATAAGAATTTATAATCTGGATGGTAGATGTAGCCGAATCTCTCATAGAGTTTCCAGCCAAGAACTGCAAGAGTCATTAAATTATCATTTCGTATTCCATCATGAAATTTAATTGCCCCATCAAAATCTGGCCATGCTTCCTCCATACTTTGCATTATGATAGCATCATACCCAAACATCTCAGGAACCATATCATCAGATGCAAGCAAAAGAACATCTGCCTTTTCCCCTTCTAGATCTGCGTTAATGGCTTCTATTTTATTTTTACTATCGCCATAATGATAAACTAAATCCACGCCTCTATCAATAAGACCATCCAGCCACTCTCTCATTTCAGAAGTGTTCATGGTGCTATCATCATTGTCCAAAGTAATAACAAATCTAACAGGAATCGCTCCAGAAAGATAATTTATATATTTCTGTAATACTTCAGTAAATTTATTGGGTCTTGAACGAGTAGGAAATTTTATCAACAAACTTTTCATAATATAACTCTTTCATCATCTTCTTCCTATGTGGTATTTGGGAATCAATTCCCAATCTACCTTTTCTTTATGCGGAAGAATTTTCATTTGTTTTAAACTAAGAGTTGGTTCTAACTCTTCATCACTGTCAATTTCTAACAACTCCCATTCTTCAAGAAGATTAGCAATCGTATTTCTTCTTGCAATATCCGTTTCTGATATGTCGCTTTCTAGTCCATCAAGAGAAAACAATTCCTTAAAATGGAGAATGGCGTATCGTCCTCTTTTATGCAGTATATGACATGATTGATATAACTTATTTTCTTTTCTGGACGATACACCAATTCTCGTTAGCGTTTCTCTTATTTTTAAAAAACTATCTTCATCGGGTAATATAATTTCTACACCATAACCCCTAAAAATATCTTCAACATATTCATCATGCATCACTTACTCCAATATATTTAACATCCACACACACTTAAATATATAGGATTTTATTAATTTACACCCCCTTTATATACCCTTGAACGCAAGATTTCCATGTCTTTATCTGTTAGCACATCAACAATCTCGGTTGCTCTTCTGGTAGACATGTTTAACGCTTCCTTTACAATCTCCACGTTATTATCTTCTACTTTCTTTACCCAATTACTAAACCGCTTTCTCTGCCGAATAGAACTCTTAAAATAATTAAATTGTTCTTTCTTAGGGATTTCAGGGAAACGATTCATTTCGTTTACGTACATAACTGTGTCTATGAAATATGAAAGACAACGATTAATGACATAGGGGGAGTAGTCTTTGTCTGCTTGAGGTTCAACAAACAAATCCTCCTTAGTATAATTTATAGCCCGTAAGTAATCACCCGGCTTCATTCTCTATCCACTGCTTCTATATGATCTTGATGAACTAAGTCATAGTCCTGATATCTGTTTCCTTTTTTATTTGTAATCGACCACCACACTCGATCACCAGGCTGGATATCCTCATCAAGCCCACAGCCAATCGCAATCACATCAGACCAAATATAACCGCCTGTCTTAACTGCAAAATCATTATAGACAATACCTGTCGCAGTAGTCTTCTGGCTTTCAATCACTGTCTTTACGACAACCCATTTTCCTAACGGTTTAAAATTCATTTACATTTACACCTCAACATAAGTTCAACTAAGCAAGCAACAAAATTAATTTCTTGGTCGGCAACAAATGCAGCCTTGTATTGATATTCTGCAAGAATAAGAATAGCCTCTGGAACAGAACTGTCCTCTAGGGCATTATATATCTCGTCGTAGAAAGAACGAAACATTTCCGGCGGGGCATTGTCCAAATTCATCACAACCCATTTACGAACATCAATGAAATTCTTTTCCTTCATGTGGTTAAACAACGTGCTTACTGGAATCTCACCAGCAGCAGAAAGAATCCCAACATCAACAATTCCTGTCGAGGAATATCTTTGTATTTCGTTAAGTATCCGCCTAAAATCTGGAAAGTGTTTCTTGATAAACAAAGCAACAACTTCCTTATTATAAGGAATTTCTTCGGTGTCAAGAATACGAATAACTCGATGCATAAAAGTAGCGGCCAACCGTCTTTTTTCTGTACTTGGAATATTAAAATCAATATTTGTACAACGAGAGTGCAGCGGTTCGATAATTCTATTCTTATAATTACATGTGAGGATAAACCTACACGTAGAAGAAAATTCTTCTATCGCGCCTCTCAGTGCCGGTTGAAAACTCTGCGCATTGGAATAATCAAACTCATCAAGTATAATTATTTTCATACTATCGGTAAGTGACACCGTGCTTGCAAAATTTCGAATACGAGTTCGAAGCATATCGATGTTGCCATCTTCTGAGCAATTAATCATTATATAATCAAACCCAAGTTCATTACAGAGTGCTTTTGCAACAGTTGTTTTACCAACACCTGCTCTGCCACTTAAAAGAAGATTAGGGCATTCCCCAGAATCTATAATGGTTTGAAAAGTATCCTTAATATCTTCCGGCAAAACACATTCTGAAATTGTCTTAGGACGATACTTCTCAACAAAGAGAGAAAGTTGTTCAACCATGATACCTACTCGTTGGGCTAAATGCAATCCAGTAAGAGAGATTCAACCCACTCGTATGGGTCATCTTAGAGATAACCTTTTCTGATAGATTCACATCATACCCACCAGGAAGAATACGAAGATTCTCAATATTAAAATGATATTCATAATCTACTCCTGTATCGTTATTGCCAAGAACCACGGTATATGTGTTTGACCCTGTACCATACGCAGACCCGATGTAATCGTGTCCCGGTTTTTCAAAAGCAACCATATGAATTTCTCCATCCTTTGCTTCGAATGAAATATTCGGAAGTTGAAGAACAGAAGATGCTTTTTGAATTTCAGACAATTGTTTATCACTTATAGAAAAATTAACTACCGGATCAGGCATGCCAATCTCTCGATCATCATGCGTAAGCAAAGATGGTTCTGTGTAATAATACTTTACCTCAGACCCACCCCTCCCACTAATCAAGACAAATTTTTCCTCAAAAATAAACTCAGGATCATTAAACAACGAAACAGTTCCAAGAAACTTTGAAAGATCAAAAATCCCAATTTCATTTTCAAAAGTCTCAGAAACAATAGCCTCGCCCATTACATTTTTTGCTGGAGTAATGGTTCTAATTTTATTGCCTGGCTTAATATAAATGTTGGAATTAAGGGTTGAAAAATTCTTTAGTACGGAAAGTGTGTTTTCAGAAATTTTCATCGCGGTGTCGGTCATCATGTTCTAAACTCCTCAAAAGTGTCATAATCATCGTAAACCTGGTCATCTTCTTGTTTTCCTTTGGCTAAGTCCCTAAGAAACTCCTTTGTCCTATGCCTTCGTGCCTTTCTCTTTTGCCTTCTAGCACTTCTCATGGGATCACTCTCAAAGTAATCTTCTTCAAACGAAGATTGTGTATTTTTAGCCATAATTATTTTTTTCCTTATATTGGTAATTGTAACGACAAAACACATTTAGTCAAATTAAAATTATCTTAATTAAAACCAAATCTTGTCGGTATCGTATAGATGCCTCATTGTAAGTGAATATGTATTATGCTCCGAATCTAGGGCTATTAAATTTTTGCCACTATGATGTATTAGTTGTACTCTGTCTACCCATCCAAATTGGTTCTGATCTCCATCTGCTGTACCCGATACCTTATAAGCATATCTAAAATCAAATGTATTGCCATAACCATGATTATTATACGAACCATGACCATTAAAACCTTTTACTAACTCTATTGGTTTTCCTACCCCACGCGGAGAAATACTTTCCAATTTTTTATATTCACCACCTTCATTTGCCCATGTCATACCATGCCAATCCGTGTTGATTATATCTGTATTCGGTCTTACATATCTTAATATACATGGATATGGGGCATCTGGTGGGCCACATGCATATTTTCGATAGTCTCCGTCTTCTGGATTTGGATCAAAAGCCTCTATGCCAAACTTCATTCCATCTGTAAGCGTGCCAATATTAGCAACATTGCTTAGGCTCTCTTTATCAATTACTTCATATCTACCATCCAACAGATTATCCCTTATTTCTGTACTAATAGTACTATCATCACCGTAAATATGGTCATGCAATGGTCCAAAGCCCCAATTACCCTCCCCACCTTTTGATCTTTGTGTTACCCCCTGCAAAACCTCTGGTAAAACTTGCCTGCCATAATCATTATGTATTTTTAAAATCTCTTCATACGCGACAAGGGGTATTGGGGAATATGTGTCTGTGCCTAAAGTAAGGAAATCAGTAATTCTTTTTTCTGGATACCATAGCGTAGAAGAAGCATTTTGTATTTGCCATTCCTGTGGTCCACACAATAAACCACCCGCGACTTGTCTTGTGAACGTTGCATTCTGATAGCACCCACGGTGGGCATCATCCCATCCCATTTGACATACTTTGTCATACTCAGTTTCACTTGACATAGCATTTACATAACCATCTTCAAAATTACCACCCTCAAAGGGAATACAGCCACCGTTCTTAACCAACCACGGAGAATCTTCAGGGACATTCCCACTACCGTCACCGAAACCCCAGCCACTTTCCCATAGAAAAGATATGACAGGTAACATATATTTCAAATACCAATCATGGTTAAAGTCTACGGTAGCCCTTGATTTTTCATGCGCCCAGTGCATCAATCCCGCACTAAAAGACATACATGAATAATTAAGTGTGTCCCAAAATGTGGGGTATGCGCATTTAACGTTATAAGAAACCATGCTGCCTTCGGGCCCTGCTGCTATTTCTGCTCGAATTTCTTCATCATTAAAATCCCACACCGGAACATCACCATAAAACATTTCCCACTCGCCCACACAACACTCATCGGGTACGTCCACATAAGGCTCCCACCAATGATCTGTTCCAGGATAACTATATGGAGTACATTCATCTTCAGTTATATCATCTATTATTACTTCACTGTCCCATTCGTTTATATAATGACAATCACCTCTCATCCACAACTCACCTTCATCGTCGGAACATTCACAACTCTCTCCAGGAAAACAACCAAGATTGCCCCCCTCATTGCCGCAATTATTAGAAAAAACCGACCTGCTGAGATCCATCCCGAACCCTTGTAATTTAGCCAACAATGCTTCTATATTATAACTATCGTTGGCATCGCTATTATAAAACGCTGCACCAAGCCACCACCTAATAATAAAATCCCATGTCAAAGAAGAATAATCCGTTATCGATCCACCATACTCAATATGTTCTGTATGAGACTCTTCACCAAATACACCCCAACCAAAATCTGGATGTTGCATCTTCCCAACTAAGTCCGTGGTGGTCGGAGGTATCCCGTCATCGCCATATCTTTCAGTTAACGGTGGAGGACCGGTCGCCTTAATGTATCGCTGCTCAAGGGGTGTTGTGTATGAAAAGGGGTCATTAATACCATCTCCAGTGTTGACATTTACTAAGTCTGTGTGTTCATTAATGATATCATAGTACCCAACCAAATATTTTCTTGTATTAAACGTTCTAAGTGGTCGGCCATATGGATCGAGATCGAATACCTCTGTCCATAAATCTGGATACATTTCATATAATTTCTCATATAATAATTGCAAGGAAGGTCTATAAGCCGTATACATGCACGGTTCTGTCCAATGATCTATATCACCTTGGCCATAAGTCTCATACCAATTATGCATGAGCAGAAGAGACGTGTCTAACATTTTCTCCCAGCCAGACCACATATCATATTGGAGCAGCACTTCCTCTAGTTCGACAGTCATCCAACTAGCCCGTGGTATATCCCGCGCAAAAGAGTTCTGTCCAAACGGGAAAAGATGTTTCAAATAACGCATTATTCCTGGTCCTAAAGTCCACAGTAAATATTTATCATATCCATATGGGATAAACCACTCACTGCCCGCGTCGTTTCTCTGGTTCCAATAATCAGTATTCCAAGGATGATTTTCTACTGGATTATCATGATATGCTTGATACCCATTTGGATACAATATGTGCTGACCATCTGTACATACTCTATATGGATCAAGGAAATCTAAACAATTTTCATTTTTCTCATTCCAAACAATATTTCCATAATCATCTTCTTGCCATCCATATGCGCAATTTTGATATATAATTTCGCCCAAAAATATTCCGGCATTGTTTGACGCAGTTCCCTTATTATATGCCATTTGCTCACCATTAGACCAATAAGAACCAACGTCCCTTTCTGGATATAACACCCATTCAATTTCGATCTCTGGATTTATTCTTTTAAGAAGATACACCAATGTTTTTCTGGTGCCTGATAAATCAAAACCAAACGGAAATGATGGAGCATTATCGTCCCCGTTATCGCCTGATTCTATAGACAAATGACCAGGAACTTCATCAAGAACAAAAGGTGACCGATCAGCAGTACCCGTATCGCTATAATAATCTATACAACCCTGATTCATTCCCCTTAACGGAAATGCATAATCTGAAGGGCTTTTTGGAAAATATAAATCAGAATTAGTTATAGCCGATGTGTTCTCATCAAAAGCACCACCAGTCGTCAGGGACGTTAGTTCGCCTCGACCAAAAGCATGTACTCCCTTTGGAAGAAACACACTAACCCTTTTCAAATTATTTACTCTTCCTGGCATAATCCATCTTTCAAGATGGTTCATAATTATTGGTGTGAAATTTGTCCAAGGAACCCACTCCCGCCATCTAGACCACGTTTGAAATCTAATCCTTCGTTTAGGAACTGCCTGAAAATCATGATCTTGCAATCTTCCTGCATTAATAGAAGGGAACGGAGAGTAATTTCCAAGTCCTATTGAGGGAACACCAGGACGGATCAGTTCTGACTGCCCGTGCTGGCCATGATTATCATATTCACCAGTTTCCAAATTAACATAATGACCCGGATGCCAATTATCAGCAAACTCAGGGCCCGTATGGGCTAATGGACGATTCGCTTCATAGTGCGCCCTCCATCCAGGACATTTATCATCAATTGCTGCCAGTAACTCATTTCTATCACCTTCTCGATCAAACCCATGATAATGAAGCATTAATTTTTGATGCGGTGGATCCTGCGGGAATATATGTAAAGCAGCAGACTCTGGTGTTCCTTCCACCAAGTGGTCACCAAACAGAAAATCTGGTCCAGTGTAAGTCAAACATGGTGGGCCTTCCCAACCGCTTCCGTCATAACTATGACGGCTCCATGGCCATGCACAATGATCCCACGGAAAATCACCAGCACTTACTTCTGTCCAATAAGGCCCTGTTTCTCCTACCATACTTCCTTCGGCCTTTCCATAATTATCTGGAATTCTAAGACACCGAACTTCTGCATGAACATTCGCTGGATCAAGACCTAGCACTTCCACTATATTATCATCATCAGAATAGTTTTGGCTTGAGCCATATTGAGAAAAGAATGAATAAACTCTAGGATCTGGCCAAGTATTTGCACCTACTGGAATATGAACATATGACGATCCAACAAGAGTTTCGCCAGGAAAATGATTTAATAAATAAGGCGGCATCCAAGTAGGTCCACGACGATCACACGGCCAAATCTTATGCTGTCCGCCACAAGGCGATGGATTATAAATTACATCAAGGTCTGTGCAGTCTTCCCCCTCCGAGCCAGGCGGGCAGAGCCCAAAATTCCAAAAAGCATATGGATTAGAATAACTCCTATTTACCCCTATACTTCCCCGTCCAACCCCAAGATAATCCTCGTAATAAGAAGGAAACGCATCATCCACGCTCCCATCATTTAACATACAAGTGGTTTCAGGGTGCCACTGAGCATCCACATTATCACGCATACTAATACAATCACACACTGCTTTTGCAAAAAACACTTTAACAGATGACCATGGATCATAAAAACCTTGTGCAGTATAAAAACTATTCCATCCCTCGTTGTATGGAGTACCAAGATTCATGAACCAAGGATCAAAACAAAATTTTCTGCCATAGTATTGAGATTCTGGTCTTATATCAGTCCAACAACAAGAACCTATGCTGAGATGATGTGGATCACCGCCATTTATATTGTCCCCGTTCTCATTATAAAGTGCATCACCCATCGCATAACAATAGCCAGTAGCATCCGGGTCATAGTCACCGATATCGGACCAGGGAGTGTGATCTACATCCCAACTCCATTCTGGAGGAGGTTCGCCCCCATAAAACCAATCATACCCACGAAAAGACTCTCCACCAGAAGCCCGCCGCTCATAGATATCTACTGTTCTTTTAAACTTCGTTCTAGCATTCACCCAAGCCTCAGCAGTACGTCCAGGCCAAGGAAAAGCAGCCTTAAATATCGCAATTCCCGTGTCTGTAAGTTGGTCTTCTCCGTCATACCACATTAACGGACTTTTATCTTTACTATCGTTGAATTTGGTAGCATGTTCCCATAGAACCCCATCACGATTTAAACTTTCAGGTCTGCCATCATCAGCGTGGTAATCCCATTCGGGTTCGGAGTTAAGCATATAGAAGTTGTGAAGGTACGACCCCAAGCGGGCGGGCCCGCAATCGGATAAGTGGCAGAACCACCCCCATACATCCGGGTCGGTTGTACTGCACGAATAATCATCTATCATATAGACATGGTTTAGCCCAAGGGCAGAGTGGCCCGCTTGCCCAGATCCTTCTTCCTGGCCCCGCCGCATGATAAAATTAGCCCAATTATGTGGTGAAAAATCGGCTGGATGTTTAAAACCAAA
>Ga0098033_1000823_pt1 | contig 13466 bp, 21 predicted proteins | sample 1_EtaG_FD_75049 | JGI IMG/M metagenome (GOLD analysis project Ga0098033, IMG submission 75049) | Marine viral communities from the Subarctic Pacific Ocean - 1_ETSP_OMZ_AT15124 metaG | ecosystem: Environmental > Aquatic > Marine > Oceanic | place: Pacific Ocean | collected 2015-01-07
AGAAGAAAGAGTGAGCCTTATCCTGTTAATAGTAGACATACTCTTAATCTTAAAGGCAATGTGTGAGTACAAAACACTCACTCTATTTTTATTACTAGGTTATCCTAGAAAGAACTGGGCTACAGTAAGAATACTGGTATCTTTTTGCTGGTGAACGTCATTGCATCGTACGAGCAAGGCGAGGTGAGAGAACATCTTTACAAATCACTATCGGGTCTTCAGGAGCGGGGGCACACGGCAGTGTGCTCCTGCTGTTCAGGTAACAAGATGTATTGTCCAAAGTAGGGCTTTGGCTCATTTTGTTACCACTAATTTTGTCTTGATGATAGTTGCTCGGGAGAGTAGCATTGGGGACAGTGAAAATGCTGTCAATACGCAGTTCGACAGTAGTATATCATCAAGAATCTGTCCCCAATTCTTTAAAAGGGTTAAGTACCAACCTTGGATAGGTACAGAAGGAAATGGTAAACGGTTTATGTTTGTATCGAAAATCGGTAACAATTACTTCTTTTTGACGAGTTACGGTTCAACAGTACACGTTAAAGCGAACACAATGACGCAGGCACGGTTAAGGTATCTGCGAATGATTGGTAAGTTATAATCTCAAGAAAGGGAAAAAACTATAAAATGAATTCCCACTCACACAGATGTCCCCATTACTATAAATGGCAGTTAGTAAACTGGGCATCTCAATATTTCAAACTGCCTAGAAGTAGGTTTAATAAGATGACCAAAAGTCAACTGTATGCAATCTGGTACAGTAAGGCTTGAGGTCATCTTTGACCTTCTTATATTTTTAATCTAATCAACTAGGAAAGGACTTGCATTATGTTAGAATTTATCCATCACTATGCAGACATGATAATATTTGTATTGATAATGGCTATTATATTCATATGCATTCAGTATATAATATTAGAAAAAGAAAGGAGTGAGTAAAAATGGAAGTAATTGTAAGTTCACTCGTTGATATGTACATATCAACAGTCATATTTGTTGCAATTATCATTGGGATTTATTCGATTGGCTTTATCATTAGCCTAAAGGATTGGAAATCAGATGAGAATTAACAGAGAGAGGAATAAGTAATGGATAATAAAATAAGACCTAAGAAGTCTCGTTCAACCAAGAAAAAGCCCAAACACGATAACATTTATCGATTAAATAATCTAAGCATTAAGGAGTTTACCCGGAAATATCCTGATTGCATCTCAGCTATCTGGATGGAGAATGGTAGTCCTGTGCTTGAACTGGAACATGTTCGTATAAAATATATGAATAAAGACCAGAAGTTCTATTCGGGTGAAATAGAGATTCAAGGTTAATTAAATAAATGAAAGATAGGAGGGAATATAAGCCTAACCCTACTTAATGCCTTTTCCTCCTTAAAAAATTATGAACTGTATAGAGGGAGCTGCGTTAAGCAGAGTAGTGGAAATATCATCGACGCCCGAATTGTCCGAAGTTTTGGGAGGACACCTTTGATATAGGTTGTGGTGAGATAGACTGAAAAGTACTATCTGTGTATATACAGTTCAAATAATTTCAGAATGGTTGAAGTTTGCAGGAATAAAACCGCCTCGCTCTTGCCATCTAAGCCTACCCAATGCCTTGGCAGGATAACCGGCTATCATTCTGAAAATTTAATAATCTTTAAACCGAGCAAAGACCTCAGATGATTGAGTAAGGCTCATTAAAGGTACGTGGATAGCAACCACAGCTCAGTTTAAAGATTTGAGAGAGTTGACGGCTAAAACCACCATCCGTTAGATATTAGCCCCACCATACGTGCTGCTTAGACAGTACTATACGAATGGTAATGAAACCTGTCATACTTGGCGGACAGGCAAGCGTGGTCTCTCTCAATCTTTTTATGGGTGCCATAGCGTGCTAAAGGCATAAAGGGTGTAGTTTGACGCTATGCATCCACCCATAAAATTTTCCAAATCAACCTAATATCAGCCAATACGATATTGGGTTGGTCATTTAACTCCTTTTTATAAGTTTGCAAATATAATAGGACTCCAAGTTTAGTGTGGGTGTAAGCGGGGGGATGTGTTCCTTTCTGTTAAAATAGCTATATATGCATTTCCCCCGTACTTTTTTAGACTTTACCTCCTAAGCGGAGCAAGTGGATAAGCAATGTCTCCAAGGAAGAACTCGGCAAGCGTATCCTCCGAGTAGTGACTCCCAGCCACTACGACATTCAAGTTGGGAACCTTTAATTTGGGAATTGTGAAGCGAGAAGTCTATATATAACTAGCAAATCCAAAAGTTGTAGGTGAACGTAAGTGTATTACAGTCTCCAAAGTCGCCCTCAATGTAAGCCTTCAAGCCTTTTTAGGGTCGCGAGCGAGCAAATCCGAAAAGCACCTTCAATTCCCAATAATTTCTTAATAACAAACAAAAGGAGGTTCATAATGGACCAAATAGAACCAATCGTAATAGAGAAAAACGTTCCGATTCCTAACAAACACCACCGAATGAAAACCAGTGAAACTAAGTATGCATTCTTAAGTAAGTTAGAAATAGGTGATTCAGTAGAACTCACTCTATTGCAGAAAAAGGGGTATGGCGGGAGACGTAAACGTAATGTTTATACCTATGCTGGATTAGTCAATGCTGTTTATGCTGCTCAAAAACCAATGGCGCCCAGTAACTGGAATTCCACAATGAGTAAAAAGTTCACTATGCGTACAATTCGTTTAGAAGATACTACTAAAGGACTCTATAGAGTCATGCGTATTTGGAGAATCCGGTAATGTCTGGTCCTAAACTGTCAGAAATACACCAGAAACTAAAAGATTTTGGCGTGACTCTTGATGCAATGTCTAAAATGACAACTAAAGAGGCAGTAAACTTGTTGAATTATAAAAATACTCAAGCTAAAGACAGTATGGACCCGGATGATTTGAGTGCTTTTTATGATTTAAAAGTATGGGATTGGGATGAGGATTTTGAAATAAATATAAATAGCAAAGGAGTAAAACATGACTGAAACATTCATACATATTGGATTATTCATGATGATGGCTGGTGTAATATTACTGCAACTTCTGACTCTATTCAGATTCAGAGGAGTCTACCATAAGTTAAATTGGTGGAGAAACAAAGCAGTAAAAACTAATAACGAGCTAAAAAATCTTGGAGACAAAATGAATGATGTTATGCGGGCTAAAGGAGGTTCTAGTAATGAACTATCAAATAGTGATAATCCACCCGCGAACGCACAGTGAAAGGCTACTAGGAATCTACGCTACTGAAAAGGCAGCAGAATTTATAAAAAGTAAATTAGAAAGCAGGAATAGAGATGGGTCGGTTGAGTATGTAATTGAACCGACTAAACATTCTTTAAGACCTGAAACTTCACACAAAGTAGACAAATACTTGCTTACTTTATTTGTTAACCAGCCAGCATAGGAGGACTATATTATGGCAAAAGTCAGTGTGATATCGTTCACTAACGGAGGTATCCCTCAGGAAGCTGAAGCAGATACACCGGCTCAAATCGCCGCAACCATGGGAATGGGATTGGAAAATACCAAGATTTATGTAGATGAATCTGCGGTATCAGCTAATCACACTCTTCGTGATGGTGACTTGGTTTCCTTTCAGAAAGCCAAGGTCGAGTCTGGTAGCTAAGCTACTTCGGCAGTGAAACTTGATAAGGGGGCGAAAGCCCCCTGTCTCGTTGCAAAATCAATCTAAAACAACCATAAGGAGAACAGTATGGACACTAACAAAGATATACACGGTAATAAACAGACTGTCATAGATGCCATGAATGAACTGAGTTTTGAGGATTATATTAAATTTATTCCAAAGCCTCCTTTATTAGAGTGGCAAAAAGAATTTGCTAAATCTTCAAAGGAATTAACTGATAAAGAAAAAGATAACATTTTTATTGTATCAGGATTTATCTGTTTAATGAAAAAGTATTATAGAGCATTCTGGAATCCATGGAACATATCTGGAAAAAATAGTAAACTATCATTCAGGGCTGATTATATTGAGTATGCCTATGAAAAGATAGCTTTAGAATTGCCCATGTTTGATGATGATGCGGGTACTGCTATGATAAATAAGGAATATTATGAAACTTGTTATGGTTATCATTTAGCGGAGGATTTTCTAAAAGGGATAGATGAGGTATACTGGTATCTTTCTAGTCTACATCCTATAATAGTTCAAAAGAATAATCTTCTTGAGAGTCGATTTGCTGTAAGATTTGATAATGTTAGTATTCGAGGTTCACACAGAGTAAAGATATGGCCAACCTATATGTGGCCCGGAGGAACTTATTCGAGAAGAACACCGACAGGTAACTTTTATCAGCTTAATCCAGAGGATAATCATTTCTTTGAAACTGAAGTGACTAGTATAACACAAAAAGTCAAGTGGTTATGTAGGAATAAAGCAGTTAAAAGTAAACATTGTAATTTAATAGACGCTATTCATCCTCATATTTCCAATGGTGAACCATGTCTAGGCGGATGGCAATCAAGATTAAATAGAGACAGTGAATTTGGTTTTGCTCAAGTTTTTATGAAAGATTTAAAAGGATATCTCTCCACTTGGACAATAAATAGTCCATTCTGGAATATAAATCGTCAATATAGGCATACCTATCGATTTCCTGTTTTCAAAGGAAGAAGAAATGCTCATTGGGATGTTATAGATTCTATGTATCTGAATATAAATTGGTCTAGAATACGTCTAGAAGACTGGAATCATAATGTCTCACGATTAGCTATGCAAATGAAACATGAAACAGGATTTTATACGGATACATTCTTTGCTAAATATCAGGATTACTTAATTTTGAGGAAAATAAATGACAAAAGAGCTATGGATATTTTGAATGAAATTCATGGTATCAAAGTAAATAATACAGAAGTACATAAACCTTCGGGTAAATTGTTAGATGAGATTGGTTATGGAAAAATTTGGAGGCTACAAAATAACGATTGGTCATTGAAAGAAAATAGACTTCCTCTTTCAAATTGCTATTCTAATCTTAACTTAAGGTTTTCATTTACGGATTTGATACAAAGAACAAAAAGCTGTATAAGGAATTATATAAATCATGACTTAGATATTATTCATTGGATGGAGATTATGGAGTTCCAATCGAGTGATGTAAATTATCGTATTATTGCAGAAAAGTTATCTTCTGGTACTCAAGGAAATGTTGATAAAATAAATGAAATATATTTAAAGAATTTTAGGTCTTGTTCTCCTGAAGAATTTGATAAACGTACATTCGAAGAAGATTACCCGTGGGAAAAAGATGATTATTATAATGCACATATCCTAAAAATGCTGAATGATTACAAGTATTTTGAGCGTTTTCTGGATGGCTGGATTAAACAATCATATGAACGGGAAATTGATAGACTAACAAACCTAACAAAGGAGTTCTCTGATGAACTTACAAATTACACAAGCTCTGCTGGACAAAGTGAACTATTTCCTCAGAGCATTTCCAACTAAAGAATGGTCTGGACCAGCATGGTATCTAACATTAGAATCCGATGATGATAATTTCCCATTAGATTTTCAGCTTATTGATTTTCACCCATTAGATTTGGGTGATACAGCTAGTACCGAATGGGATTCGGATGATTTTGCAAAGATACTTAAAAAGAAATACAAAGAAAATATTAAGCTAAAGAAATGTTACATAGGGTTATTGCATTCTCATCATTCAATGGGAGCGTTCTTTTCAGGAACGGATACGGATACTTTAAAAGAAATGGCACCGGAGAAAGGATTTTATCCTAGCTTGGTAGTTTCTACTAAAGCTGATAAACAGTTTGCATTTGCATTCTCTTATCTTGACCAGTATAAAAATCACCAAGTATTTAAAGGTGATGTTGAAATGACTGGTATACCTGATGCTCCTGAAGAATGGGTTGAGATTGCAGAGGAAATAAAGAAACAGGTTAAGACTACTACTTATGTTCCAGCACGAACCGGATATGGTTATGGACATCAAGAAGTATTTGACTGGGAAAACCAAATCATTTATGAAGATGATGTTCTGCAGAAGGGCAAGGATTTGTGGAGTAAATTCAAAAATCCTCAAAATACCATGAACTATCATACGATGACGGACGAAATGGAAAAGATTGGAATTAAAAATCCATACGCTATCTTTGGTGGAACAACATATGGCAGAACAGGATATAGGTATTAGAATGGCTTCTCTAGAAAACAGATTCCTTAGAAATAAGGATTTAATTAATCAAAATCTATTGGATGAGATTACTGTTATAGGTTTGGGTGGCATCGGTTCTACTGTTGTCACCCTTTTAGCCATAATGGGTTGGGATAAGATAATAGGTTGGGATGATGATAAATTAGAAACACATAATTTAAGCAGCACAACTTATCCAACTTGTTTTGTTGGTCTTCCTAAAGTTAAGACAGCTCATGAGATAGTAATTGGTCATTCAGCGGCTCAGACGAAGTTCATATGTGGAGATGGTAAATGGAGTTCCAAAGAAGGAATAGGTCCTAAAGTAATAACTTGTCTAGATAATATGGATACAAGAATGGAAGCTTATGAAACATGGGTTAATGCAGACCATCCAGTAGAAAAATCTAATCAATTCTTCATTGATTTAAGAATGAGTGCCTTAAGTTTAGAAATGATTACTATTACTCATAGACCCGGTGGATTCATAAATCACGAAAATAAAAACTTTGACGAGATATATGAGAGTCATTGGGTTCCAGATAGCCAGATTGAACCAGCTCCGTGTACAATGAAACATACGATATTTGCTAGCAGTATTATAGGTGGATTAGGAGTGAATCAAGTGTTCAATTGTGTTGCGAATAAGCCCTATTATTCTTATATTTGGGCTGGTCTATTGCCGTTAAATCTTGAAAAAGATAATTTAGTAAAAACATATAATGAATGGAGTATAAATGGATATAAAAGTCCGTAATATCTCTACAGATTGGTCAGTAATGCCCGGAGGGTTGACTTGGTACTTTATCGGTCAACCTAAAACGGGTAAAACTACTGCTGCCAGTGGGTGGAGTGAACAAGGTCAAAAAGGTGTCTTATTATTAGATACTGACCTAGGCGTAGACTTTGTAGACGGAGCTAATACAGTAACTGTCGCAAGTCTAAACCCGCCAGAAGAAAATGTATTAGAAAAAGGTGAACAGGTATATAATAAAAAAGGTCAACCCCAAACCAAAATCGTATCGCCAGAAAAACGTGGTTTCTATCATAGAATAGGTAAAAACAAAGGGAAACCAATGGAAGTCTATTCTTTACAAGAAATCTTTATGTGGCTTCACGATGATTGGGATAAACTGAAGTATGATACCGTAGTAATTGATACGATTGACGAAGTAAATGGATGGATTGAAAAGGAAGTAACAAAAGAATTAAATATTGATGCTATGGGTGAGGGACAATGGGGTGCAGACTGGGGTAAAGCAAGACGCAGAAATATTGATATTGTTAAAAGATTTCAAGGTTTCTTAAAAAGTAAAGGAGCAGCCTTAATATTAATAAGTCATTCTAAAAGTACTCAAATTCAGGATAGTAAAGTTCAACTTTCTCCTGATTTGCCAAGAGGATTAGCCTATGCTCTTACTGCAAAAGCTGATGTAATTGGTTATTGTACTGCAGATAAAGATAGCAAAGGATATTATATATCTTTTCAAGCTTATGATGAAAGAACTGTAGGCAGTAGGTTAAAACCTCTTGCACAGAAAACATTAGAACTTAGCTATGAGTCAATTAAAGAACAAATCTCAACCTATGAAAAGGAGGAATCTAATGCCAAGGTTTAGACCGAGTGCAACATCTAACAGTAGTGGAAGCCAATTCGGAGGTTTCATGGAAGGTCAAATAGTTGAATATGTTGACCGTTCGGACGAATTCGATTGGGCAGACATTTTTATAGATGTTGTTTTTAGAGTACCAGTCAGCCAATACCCAGTAAACTATTCTCTCAAAGGAACCTATGATAGAGAAGACAATGGTAACATTAAAAGTTGCTCTTTGTTAAATAGAATATATTATGTATTCGACGCTATTGGTTTCAAGGGTGGTCCCAATGTAAAGGGTGAATGGGAAGATGCTGATGGTATAATCATCCCAAAAATAGACGATTATCTAAACGAAAACCACCTAAAAGACGACGCATTAAACAGTGAAACATATCCATATCATATATATGTATATAAGGAATGGATTGCCGACAAAGGAAAGGCATACACCAGAGTTTGTCCCAAAATCGTTATGAATACGACCAAAGGGATAACTGACTTAAAGTCCTATGTAGCCTTCCTACGGCAGAAAAACATCCTAAAAGAATACACGGGCGAAACTGCTCAAGAGGGGAACACCCCTTCCTCTACGAATCCGTCAGTACCCTTCTGATAGGCTAGTCTGTGTATATTGAGGTGGCAGTCGGCAGTCCTCGGAAACGAGGGCTGTTGATTCCCCTTGATACTTTACCCGATTTGATTTACAATGAGGGTGAAAAGCAAGCTGTATACCGTAGCACCTATCTTTATTATGAAGACGCTATGGATTATAGAAAAATCAAGGGGAGTCTCAAGGATTTTCTTGGGATAAGAGGAATAGACTGGATTCCTGTCGATATTGACAAGGGACAGAATACGGATGAATTTACTCTGGATACAACAAGAGGATTTATCTATGAATTAGAGGAATACGGAGCTAAAGAGAGTAATTATTGTATATATTTTAGTGGAACCGGTTATCATGTAATGATTCATAATGATGTTTTCGGTTTTGAGAAAAATAGAAATCTTCCTTATATAGTAAAAGAAACAATGAGAAAAATGTTCGATTATATCGACCCCTCGGTCTATATGAGAACAGCGATGCTTAGATGCGATGCAAGTCTTAATCAAAAAACTGGTTTATATAAAATCCCTCTTGAAAGACAAGAGCTTTTTGGAAAAGATGTAGAATATATTCATAAAATAGCTAAAAATAGGATTCAGACAAGCTGGTTAAACGGTAAAGGCCCTGATTGGGAAGAGAAAGGTGGAGAGGGTGAACTCGAAGAGTATATAAAAACTGATGTTCCTGATATTAGAACTTTAGCAAGTGTAACTGAACCTTCAAAGTATGTTACATGTATGCAAACTGTCTATAAGCTTGGCCCGGTACAAGGTTCTAGAAATAATACTATTTTAAGGCTAGCAGCCCACTATAGAAAGTCTGGTTTAACATCAGACGCTGCTAAAGCTGCAATCTTGCATTGGAATAACAAAGCTTTAGATGAACAGCTTGTTCTAAAAAAGATAGAGGATACTTACAACAGAGGCTATGTATACAAATGTAATGATGTTATCATGGCTGCTAATTGTAATCCAAAGTGTGTCTATTATAAAAACAAAGACTATACTATTGATGTTTTACAAGCAGTTGATTTACAAAAGTCTTTAGAGCAAAGAATGGAAACTAACTTTTCAGGAAGAACTGTTCAGTTAACTAAACTACTTGGATTACCAGAGAATATAGATTGTGATATATATCCGGGCGAACTAGTAACAATTTTTGGAGCAACAGGTTCTTCAAAGACTACTCTGGCTCAAAATATAGCGTTGGGATATGATGTTAAAAATGACATTATAGACCCAACATTACAGATTCCAACCCTGTTCCTATCTCTTGAGTTATCAGAATGGTATATGCATCGGAGACATCTTCAGATATTGAGTGACAAATCTAAAAAAGATATAATGAAATACTGGAAAGAGTTGTGGCAATTTCATAAGACTGAACTAAATCATATTAATGTGACTACTGTTAGTCCCAGCGTAGAACAAATAGCTGAAATGATACGAAAAACTGACCCTAGACTTGTTATCATAGATTACATTGACCTTGTTGAACCACCCAAACACATTCGTGGAGAATATGAATCCATAAGATATATTTCTCATCATTTAAGTAATATGGCTATTAACATGGATTTAATAATAATCCAGATTTCTCAAATCAGCCGTTCTTATTCAAGAGAACAAATTATGGACATGTATGCAGGAAAAGGAAGTGGTGCCATAGAAAATGCATCCCGGAAAGTTCTTGGAATCACTGGGGATGCAAAACAAAGCATTAAAAAATTGGAGCTATTCAAGAATAGTGATGGTGATTTATTTAAAGACCATTATCTAGAATGGACTCCATCTTTCCGATTAAAAAAAGCTAATGGAGGACAAAATGCCAATGCTAGCTAAACGAACAACAAGAGATATTGTCGGTGACTATATTGACAATGAAAATAGAATGGAATATCTTGTAAAAAGTAAAGACCATTTAGACAAAGATGATATTACTAGATATGATGAAGTAAAAACTGAGCTACAAAAAGAAGTTCGTATAAAAATTAAACGGGTTGACAGTGTTGTTCTAGAAGTAAAAAGGAAAGAGCATCTTATTGATGCCGAAGTTGATGCTTTAAAGGAAGAAATTGAAAGATTAAAGATGAGAAGACGGTCTATAGGAAAATTCAAAGACTTTGTAAATAAATTCTTACTTCCTATGGTAATAGAAGAAGTTGGTAATGCAGATGGTGTATGGGAAACGGATATTGCAAGATATAAACTTTATGAAACTTATGGGTCAGTCGATGTAGATACAACAACTGTTTCTAAAGACTTTATAAAGGTTGAAATAAAGGAGAGTATTGATAGGGTAAAAGCTCGTAATGCAGCAATATCAGCAGATAGAGCTGGTAAATCTATGCCGGAAGGAATTCAAATTAGGAAAGTAAAGAGGGTTAGAAGGTCATGAGTGAAGAAAAATTTAACCATTGGTTTAATGTTATAGGTGTAAAAGGAGGATTCCTTATAAACCTGTTAACTTTTATTAGACTTGGTTTTCAACAATCTTATGACGAAGGAGGAGGATTCGTTCTATTTAGTATCGGATTCTATAAGTTAAGCATATCTTTACAACTTGGAGTAGACAACTAATGAGGTTTAGAACAAATGAGAGGCATATGACTCAAGAAGAAAATATTGAAAATCTACTCCTAAGAGGAGATTCAATTACACCGATTGAGGCTTTACATAGATTTGGCATATTTAGACTGGCTGCAATTGTCCATACTCTTAGGCAAAAAGGCCTAAAGATAACTACGACAATGATAGATGCGTCAACAAATCGAAAATTCGCTGAATATAAAATGGTGTCTGAATGATAGAAAAGGAACGATTTAAGCTTGTGCTTTTTCCAATACACAAAACATTTTGGGAAAGAGTACACAAGAAACTTTTAAGAAAAATTTCAACATTAAAAAGTTCTTTAAAGCGGAGGTCACATGAGCATGGTGTTGTATTTGATATTTCCAGTAAAGATTTAAAGGAATTGTTCCTTATGTTTTACGGAAAAGAATGTCGCTATTGCGATAAAGTTCTGAGAATCAATACTATAGTCTGTGACCATATCGTTCCTTTATCCAAAGGAGGAGACTCTACTAAAGAAAATCTACAGCTAATTTGTAGAAGTTGTAATAGTAGAAAAGGACCTCTAAAAGAAGAGGACTTCTTAAAGATTGTAAAATGGATTTCAAAGCAATCTATGGAAGTCAAAGATTATCTTTTACGAAAACTAGCAAAAGGAGGAAGATACTGATGTCAATGAATATTTCAATCGACAAAAATGCTGAAGTTTCAGTACATTATCACGGAAAAATGGTTATACCAAAGATAGGAGATTATCAAGTTTATAGATGGGAAATTTCATATTCGGATACTCCCGCTTATCTTGTACCGCGAGAAGTCACATGGGATTCAACACCACCAAATAACAGCAGAACAAAAGGCGAAAAACGAATCAAGGACTTAACACTAAAATTATGGCAAAAAGACTATGAGTATCGACACCAGTAATGAAAATGGAATGTCTAGCGAACGCCATATAGCAAATGAGCTATTGGACGTTCTGGAAAACTTTCTTCGTGATAAGGGAGTTACTCTACCAAGCGAGGAAAAGAACGAATATGACGATGATACGGCCATACTGTTTGGCTCCGATTACTACACACTCGAGGACAAGTTCACACAGATTCTGAAACTCAAGTCACATTAACTAACGAGAAAGGACAATAAAATGAACAAGGAGAAAAAAGAAAATGATTCCAAATCAAAAAATCATTGATTTAATCAAGACCAGGCTTGAAGGCGGAGCTCAGAAATATGGAGAAGAGCTTAAACCTGATGATGGCAGAGATTGGATTAAAGAGAGTATAGAAGAGTTACTTGATGCTTGTGTCTATCTCTCTGCTAAATTATTATTAATTAAAGAACATGAAGAAATTTCGATTACTTTACCTGTTAATCCTGACGAAGTAGAAATGTTATATAAAGCTCTGGATGCTTATAGTGCCTCAAGATATATTGAAGGTGAAAATAAAACGTCTAAAAAGTTTCGAGATTTAGCATCAAAAATTGCTATCGCTGGGAAAATAGATAAAAAATAAATTTAGGGCAGTAGAACTTGAATCAATAACAAAATTATTCTATTGATGAAAGCTGGCAAGTACACGTAATTGCTGGGTTGGCAAACTGACTGCCCTAATATTTTAAACTTTCCATGAAAGGATATAACCAATGAAAGTAACCAATTGTTGTGGAGCACTATTTTTAGAACCCGGATATCCAGATAGTGATATCTGTTGTTTTTGTAAAGAACATGCTGATGCAATTGAAGAGGAAGAACTTAAAAAAGTTAAAGTTCCCGATATTCATCGTCGAGGCTATTTAATTAAGAAAGAATTCAAAAATACTTGTGATGAAATAAAAAGTCTTAAAAAGGATATACTAAAAATGATTGATGCAATTGAAAAAAATGAAATGCATATACAACAGTTAAACTGGAAAATTAAAAATCATGAACATGAAAAGTAATACGATGATATTAGTAAAACTTTATAAATTCGGTAAAGAGCATTTAGGTGGAGGTGACAGACCCGTAAGTCAGCCGAACTCTACAAAGACCTGAGCCAAGTAATAAGGGAGGCTAATCCCTCCCTATGCTCTTTATTTAAAAATATTTATCTTAGACAGGACTCAGTCCTTGGATAAGCCTACCATGACAGTCACATTCGAATGGGTGTGACAGTTTTTTCTCTGTACGATTATAGTCAATCGTAATCTCTTCATTCTTAGCTATAGCTCTTGTTGGTACTAGGACTATATCACCAGTTCCATTCAGGGGTAAAACTCTGGTATTCGGATTACAGTTGTGATTTATAAACCTTCCAATCTTGTCTTCAAAGTGTTTCTCTCTGAACTGAATTGAGGTTCTTGTCGGTTTTTCTATATATACTGGAGCAAACTTATAAACAAATGGCATTGACTTGGTAAGACCGAGACAGCCATCTATAGAATATACACCTTTTATTCCGTCCTCATCCTCTTGGACTATCAATTCCACCTAGTCTTCCATTAGAGTA
>Ga0098033_1000828_pt1 | contig 13420 bp, 7 predicted proteins | sample 1_EtaG_FD_75049 | JGI IMG/M metagenome (GOLD analysis project Ga0098033, IMG submission 75049) | Marine viral communities from the Subarctic Pacific Ocean - 1_ETSP_OMZ_AT15124 metaG | ecosystem: Environmental > Aquatic > Marine > Oceanic | place: Pacific Ocean | collected 2015-01-07
ACTAACAAACAACTTCAGTCTAAACGAATTCCGTTGTAACGACGGCTCACTTCCCGAGGGGGAGTTACTAGCCAACTGTCAGGAGCTCGCAGAGAACCTTCAGGTACTACGAGAGCACCTCGGTAAGCCTATTCGGGTTATATCTGGCTATAGACCACCAGCTTACAACACCAAGATAGGCGGAGCCAAGCGCTCACAGCACCTATCCGCTAAAGCTGCAGACATCAAAGTGTCAGGTATGGCACCTGCAGAGGTACACGCTGTAGTGATAAAGCTAATCAAAGCAGGTAAGATGAGACAAGGTGGGGTGGGTAAATACTCAACCTTCGTACACTACGATACTAGAGGCACAGCCGCTCGTTGGAGCGGTGGAAAATAACCCCATAAGTTAGGAGATATACTATGAACAAGCAAGCAGCAGAGAAAATCGCAACAGAGTACTATAACTACGGCATTCAACTAGCGTTGCAGCAGGCGGGGATCATTAAGAGTGCCGAGACTACTTGGCAGCAGAGGGCTGGAGGTACAAAAACCCCCGCTAAGCCTAAAGCGGTGTGGATGACGGGCAAGACCCCCAACGAGAAGGCAGAAGAGGCCGACACCTTTAACTGGCTAAAAGATATGCAAGCGCAGGGATCCTAACCACAAGACTAACGTTAGTCACTCTATAGGGGGGCCTTAATGCCTTTTTCTTTAGCTAATCTTAGAGCAGCCCTCCCGGAGATGTTATCCAGAGTTGGAGCATCGTCCCTAGTACCTAGACCTAAGAGTTTAGGCGCTAGGACAGCTGACTTGTTACGTACCGACGTACGTAAGCTAGATCCTAGAATCTTACTTGGTTCTACAGCAGGAGGTCTAGGTTTAGGTACATTGGCCGCTAGCGGGTCAGGGCTTACCGATGAGGTGGGGGCTTTGTTAGCTAAGATGCAGCACGCTAACTTAGATGCGTCCAAAGTTAAGGCACTTGAGGGTTACTACCCTGAAGTTCTAGCTAAAGCACAGTCTAGTTCCTTATCCAAGGCTCTAGGATTTAAACAGCAGGCTGTGGATGACTTACTACGTGCAGCTGAGAAGTTAAACCCCGAAGGGGCTTATACCAAAGCACTAAAAGGGGTACAGGACAAAGCTACATCGAAGGTACTATCCCAGCTAACACCTAAGACTAGGGAGCTATTAGGTTATTTAACTCAAAGCTTAACTACAGACACCGCAACGCAAGGAGCAAAAGCAGTCCCTATCTTAGGCTATACAGCAGAGGCTAGCGACTTAGCTCGACACCTAACTGTATTAAGGGAGTTGTCCAAGCCCGAAGTATCTAAACAGTTAGGTGCTCAGTTTGAACCTCTTGTACGGCAAGCGTTGGGGAGCGCTAAAGGTTTACCAGGCTTGGACGCCATTAGAACTTCCTTAAAGGAGTTACAGGCGTCTACACAGGGTGTAGGGCAGACCATAAAGTCACAAGCACCTCCCAGCGGCGCCCCATTTAAAGATAGTTTATCAAGTATTCAACAGCAGTTGAGGCAGCTATCTGACCAACAAAATCTAGTAAGCAACTTTAAAGTACCGCAGGTAACAGATGAGGCGATAAGCAGGTTTGCAGGTGGAGCTAAGCCGGCTATCTTAGACCCCCTAGAACGAGGCTTAGTTCACTTAAGGGCTAAGTCCCCGTACCCTGAGATACCTGACGTGTTACGCAATGCACACATATTAGGCGCTGCAGGCGACACTGCGCGTAGTGCAGTTGCTGGTGAGGTGTCAGAAAAAGTTACAAGTAACTTCTTAAAGGCTGTAGGTAAGAAAGGAGCTGCGAAAGTAGTTGGTACTGGTTTGGCTCCAGTTACTGCTTTGCTTGGTCTTGCGCAAGACTCCAACTTTTCTCACGCTATTAAGAGTCTAAAAAACGAGAATGAGGTGTTAGGTAAACATTGGTGGAGTTACGATAAACCAGGATACGGCGAGTATGTCCCTAAAATGATTGAGCAATTGAAGCCCAAGGCAGAAGCAATGAGCTCAGGTACATTAAAGCTTAAAGCATACCAAGATTCGTTGAACCAAATTCAAGCCGCCATCAAAGAAAAACTATCATAAACCTAATTTAAAGAGCAGGAGACACGCTATGAACAAGCAAGCAGCAGAGAAAATCGCAACAGAGTACTATAACTACGGCATTCAGCTAGCGCTACAGCAGGCGGGGCTTATTAAAAAAGCTAACAAATCTAGGGCGAATAACAAAGTACAGCAACAAAAAATAGACCCACGCAACTTTAAAAAAAAACGAGGATCTAAAAATACAGGAAGCCCAGTAAAGCAAGAAGCCTGGAACCCAAACAAAAAATAGATAGGAGCGCACCAATGAACAAGTACGCAGCAGAGAAAATCGCATCCGAGTACTACAATCTCGGCATCCAACTCGCCCTTCAAGGAGCGGGTCGCACTAAGACGGCTAGTAGAGGTAGGCTAGCGACCGCCTTGGGGCTAGGGGCAGTGTCACCTGCAGCACTAACTCATCTAAATTTAGGAGGAGGACAGACAGGTATTAATATGTTGAAGGCTATAAAGAGCATAGACCCCAGGCAGGGGTTTGATTTAGCTAAGATTAAAGGTATAGGTACCGGCATCAGTGATGATGCATCTGCCTTTGTAAACAACAACATCGACACACTCACTAAATGGGAAAGGGCAATGTTGGCTAATCCGACTGGAAAAAAGGTGCACGATTTTATAGACGAACTGCTAGGAATTGGTTAGACCGCTTACATAGTCCAGGTACTCTTAGGTATTTAAGCGAGTAGAGTTTAAACCATCTCTGAGATAAGACAACTAGCCCCATCGCAGAATTGATCCTCTGTATCATGGGCGTTAGCTGTGATGCTAACTTCGCTGTGGATCTTACCCTTCATCTGTAGATACTCCTTACCAGAGATCTTAATATACGGCGCTTGCTCGTATTTATGGTCACTGATAGGGAGTAGGCTCACAGACTTTAGCTTTGTCTGGAAGTGTTCTAGACAGGCTTCAATGTCTCTGGCCTCTTCAGACCTAAACGTTACAGTTATGCTAACTTGGTTATCTGCCCAGTAGGTTTGCAGATCAGCAGCATTGACAAACTGCTGCCAGATACTTACGTCATCTTTAGAGAGTCTAAAATCTCTCTCTTTAACCGGGAAGCTAACCACCCAAGTGTTAGGTGCATACTTACAAGGCTCCACAGGATGGCCGGCGTTCTTTGCGGCTTCCAACAACGGGCTAGTGTCATCCACACGGACATTACGAATATAGTATTTACTATGTGGGTAATGAATACCCGGTGTTGCACCACATAGAAGACTAACAGTTCCACTGGGCTTTACCGAGGTGGTCTTAATGCTCTTAGGGACACAGAGCCAGTCCGCATACTGGGTATCCAGCCTCTGAACATAGTCGTAGCCAAGATTACAGCCCTGTAGGTATTGATGCCTCCCAAACTTCTCCATAGCCTGGATAATACCTGACTGACTACACCCAATGCGCCTATTACGGAGAGTAACCGCGTTAGTTCTAGCGATATGCGTAGGAACCAGGGTAACTGTCTTGGCATATAGGTATGCACACTTCAGTGTCCTCCGCCAGTCGTCCATACTATTATGTTTAGCTGGGAACGTCTCGACAAGGCAGCAGAGCTCATAGCTCTCAAGGCTTTGTTCACTGCAAGGATTACTCCCCATAACCCTATAGTCTTTAAAGTCGGGAGAGTCACCCATACGGGAGTATTCCTGCATGTTCTCTAGCCAGATAACACCAGGCTCTCCATTTGCAGCTATGAGGGGCGCTATACCACTATAGCTCTGGCCCACTTTAGCTTTGATGCTATTGTTACTAGCCCAGCGCCTATCATATAGCGCCTCTTCGTCTTGTTTGAGCTCTATAAACTCTTTGTCTCCTGGCTCACCGAACATGATCTCGGCTGTCCTACGGATACCGCCCGCTACAACACACTTACCTATGTAGTTAAAGAGGTCTACTATCTGTGTAGTAGTAATAGGGGCCTTATCTACATCTTCCGGTAGCGTAAGCACTCTCTGTATACTAGATACTAACTCCTTAAGTGGCTCAGGGCCTGAGCTATGTCCACCAAAGCCTTTTAAGGGCGCTCCTTTAGGTCTAAGCAAAGAATAGTCTATGTCCATAGGTAGATGCTTCTTACCTACGTAAGCTAGCAGTATACGCTTAATTAGAGCCACCCAACCTTCACGGGAATCAGGGACTATTAGTACCTCCAGGTTGGTTTTAGGCCTAATGATATTAATTGAACCAGCTCCTAGCGTATCTGCCCCTACACCTACCCCCAACATGCTCATATCCATAAGGAACTCAAACGGACCTGAGAAATCCTGGGCTAGATCTTCCGTACTTACAAAAGCACAGTTGTTAAGTGCAGCCCCACCTTTGTTTTCAATGACACTGGTGCCCATTACCCATAAACCCCTACCCGGAGGTAGCCACTTGAAGTCCCACATGCGCTCAAACATCTCTTGAGCACTTCTCTGGGCCTTAGAGTCTGACCACGGTAGCATGTGCTCCTTACAATGGGTTTTCTGTAGCTGGTATACACCTTCTACGACCCGTTTACATGTCTGCCAGAACTCTTCAGTGGCAGTTCCATCGGAGAGAGGCCTAGCGTATGTTCGTTTAAAAGTGAAATACCCTATAGGGCCCCAATCTGGCTGTAAGCCTATGAATCTGGCCATGAAAGTGGGGTCTAAAATGAAGTTACTGTATTGCATTAACTGTAAAGCTCCTTAGCTTTGTTTACTGGTGAAAGCTTCCCACGCATGTGGAAATAGCTTTGAGACTACTAGTCCCATTTCCTGAGCTAACCTACGTATTTCCCATTGCGACTCTGGTTTGTCCCTTAACCCTATAAACTTTAGTACATTTAGTAGGTTAGCTGTTGCTATGTAGTGGCAGTACATATTTTGAGGGAGTACCATACGGGCTTGTTCCCTACAGACACCCTTCTCTAGTAGGCTCTCGTATAAGCGTACACTCCTTCTGGAGTTTTGTAACACCGCATCACTGGCCTTTGTCGCCCAGTCTTGAGTGCTGCCACCTATGACGCCCACTATAGGATTAATAGTATTACCATCGTGAATAGAGGCCTGTCTATTAGTTTCTGCTTGGGTTCTAAACTCTTTAGGGCTATAAAACTCTAGGTTAACATCCGTATACCTACGGCTAACCTCATTGTAGCTCCAGGTCCGATGTCTCATGTGCTGGGCCCGTGTAAATAGGGGTACTTTGCACGCAAACTTAACAGTACAATGTTCAAACGGTGAGGTGTGCTTATTGTCGTACAGGTACTTGATAAGCTTAATATCTTGGACGGTCAGCCTCTTGTGCTTGACGTCAAAGCTCACTCTGGCGCTATTTACAATGTCTAGGTCGCTCCCCATGTAGTCTAGCATCTCACAATACCCGATGTTATCATTGTACAAGAAAACTTTATCCATGATCTCTCCCAAAGGTGGTATATGCAGCCATATATAGAAATAGAGGCGCTTGCCTCTCGAGCTACGGATCTCAAAGAGTATATAGTATCTGAGGAGGGGAGCAAGACCTCTCTCGTATTACCTCTACTGAGTTTATTAGGCTATGATATCTTTAACCCTAAGCAAATAACAGCCGAGTTAACGGCAGATATAGGGATAAAAAAAGGAGAGAAGGTAGACTACGCGATAATGGGGTCTGGGGTACCTAAGCTAATAATGGAGTGTAAGAAATTAGGGGATCCACTATCTATATCTAGTAGGAGCCAATTATTTAGATACTTCACAGCACTAAGAGTTAAGTTTGGGGTGTTAACCGACGGAGTAGTATATAAATTCTATACGGACATAGATACACCCAACATTATGGATGACTCAGCCTTCTTCGAGTTTAGTTTATTAGGGTACACGCAAGCTGACTTAGAGTTTTTACTTAAGTTTCGCAAGGGTTGTTTGACGGGACAGATGAAGTCTTTAATAAGGGAGTGTAAGAAGAGGAAGCTGGTTAGTATAATCCGTGGTGCGATCAGGTACTCTCTCTGTTCTACGGACCACTTTATAGGAGATGTAAAAGGCACCTTAGCTAAAAGTAACTTGGTCAGCACAACAAAAAAAGAGTTAATAGCCACAGCTAACAAGGTGGCGCTTGAGGAGGCTATACGGCTAGTTGAGGATAACCTAAAAGTAGAGAGGTTGGAGCAGGCCATACGGGTAATACTCACTCAGGAGCTAGGTAAGGAGGTGGCTCAACTAATTAACTATAGATTAACGGCTAATTCAGTATACTTAGAGAGCGCATCGGGTAAGTTTCTCGCTAGAATATTCAGTAGTGGCCTAGATCTCCGCGTAGCGTTTAACGACGGCTCTAGCGCAAAGCCCATAAGGGTAGTTGACGACATACGAAGATATACGGACCAATTACATGAGTGTTTATCCCTCCGGAACATAAGAGACTAAAATGCCCCAACTACAATCCATAAAAACTTTGTTGAATCAAGTTAGAGACGCTCAACAGCAGACATCTAATCAAGTGCCTGGGCAACACCCCGAGATGGTAGTGTCAACCCAGGGGCCAGAGGGCGAGCAGCAATATTCGGAGGTAGTAGCACAGTACAACCCCAGATTAAAGACATCTGTAGCACCTCAGTTCCAACAATACGTGGACGCTAAATATAAGTACCTAGATGCTGATTTATCTGATGTGGATATCCCAGACCCACCAAAGGACGATAGCCACACAACTAGGATGGAGCTTGAGGAGATAGAGGAGGCTATACAGGAGGCTAAGTTACCTAGTAAACTACTACGTGTATCCAATGAAGACCCGCTGAGACTATTCTACTCAGTAGCAAAGAAGAAGGGCTTAGATCCACACGAAGCAGAGGCCAAAGCATGGGCTGATGACTGGACGAAGTTTAGCTTTGAGCTAAAGGATAAGTATCAGCGCCGCAGACCCTGGGAGGTAAAAAAAGAGCACGATATCGACTTTGTACACCACAAGCTAGATAGTACTGAGTCACCTAGCTACCCCTCAGGCCATGCTATGCTGGCTTACGGAGTAGCGGAGTTCTATAAGGGGAAATACCCCCTTATGGAGGAGCAGTGGGACGATATAGCTGAGTTAATCTCGCACAGTAGAGTACAGATGGGCGTGCACTACCCCAGTGACATTAAGGCTAGTAAACAAGTAGTAGCGCAGGTGAGTGGCAAGGTAAAGACTGGTTCTGAGCGTCTTAGGACCACTATCTTTGGTGTGGACCCCGAAGGAAAGCTACTGCATGGGTTTGGGGATAAAGGGTTTTATAAGTTTCCTGGAGGTGGAGTGGATGCCGGCGAGTCTATTACCGATGCAGCTAAGAGGGAGTTACTCGAGGAGGCAGGGTACAGAGTTAACAGCATAGAGGAGCTAGCAGGCTTAGACACAGCAGACTCTGTTGGAGCTTCAAGTGCAAAGGGGCATATGGGCCACGGTTCTAGTAGAACTAAGTATTTGTTAGCTCGGTTAGGGGATAGAGACTCCTCTTTATTGGGCTCTGAAGGGGATGCTATCTCAGGTCTCCAGACAGCGGGCATAGATGAGGTGATACAAGGTTTAGAGGGGGATATGCTGTTTGGCAGTGGAGTAGCAGGTAGTAACCATGCGGCACTGACTAGGCTTAAGGCTATATTACAAAAAACAGCATCCCCCAAACACCTAGAGCTCCGCAGACAACAAAGAGCAAAGTACCTAGACCCAGAGAACCTTAAAACTATAGAGGATAAGGTACAAAGCGCTAGTGACCTCCCAGAGGGTGCTAACTACATAACTCTACCTCACGGACGTAAGGCAGTAGTACGCACAGAGGGAGGAAAGTCCCACTTAGCTACTATACTAGGCCCCGCAATGCGACCCCCAGGTAGAGACGTTAGCTCTATGATTAAGGAGGCACGGTACGGTTCGTTTTTAAGTAAGCTATCCCCCGAAGCTAAAGCTGCGTTTAGTTCTTGGAGAGGCAAAAGACCTAACAGTAATAGTGCTAAGGATTGGGCAGGGGATTTTAATACTTGGATGGCCCAGACAGTAAAAAGACCAACGGAAGTGTTTAGAACTCCAAAAGACGCTAGTCGGTGGGGTAAAATGAATACTGGATCTTACCAGTCCTATGTCAATGAGACCTCTGGGGGTAGGGGAGCAGGGACTAGTGTACGGCAGTGGATGCAAGGTAGGGGCCTCAATTACAACCAGACAGGCCGGACTCCTCAAACGACTACACCCGCACCCCGAGCACCCACACCCACACCCACACCCACACCAGCATTCCAGAGACGACAACAATTTAACGTAGGAAACTACAAGCGTCGAACTACAAGGGCATTCAACCCTACAGCCCCAGCCACAACCCCAAAGACACCCTCAACCGCTTCACCACTAAAAGCGCCTACTCAATTTAACAAGCTTAAAGGCTTTATGGGGGAAAATAAAACACCCCTTACTATAGGAACAGGTGTTGCGGGCGTAGGAGGAGTAGCCGCCTTTAGACAAAAGAGAGGTTCAATAGACCTACTAACAGGTCAAATGGGGGGGCAGGTACAGGATCGTCGGGCCATAATAGAGGGGTTATTTATAAAGCAGGCTGTATGGTCCGCCCTTAGGAGGGGGGGAGGTAAAGCTCTATCTAGTATTTCTAACTCTGTACGTAACCCTGTAAAAAGAATTAGAAACCCTCCAGCGAAAGTACAACTCCCACAGAACAGTGGATATTACCCCATAATTGACCCCACACGAGGGGCAAGGGGAGGGAGAGGGGTGTCAGACAACTCTATAAAGACCATTCAAAGACAATTTAAAAAAACTATGGAGAATTTACAGGGAACAAAGGACTACCCTAGACCCCACCCAATCTACCAGGTTGTCGATGCTGTGGGCTCCCCCCTGTCCTATCTTTCGGGAGTAACGAGGCGCACGACACCCGCCGCAGTAGGGGATGTAGCTAGGATTGCTGAGTCAAATTCAACTCAGACAGCAAGAAATGTGACAAAAATACGCAATGCAGCGGAAACGATGCCTACTAACGAGGCTATCGATGATATCGTTTCTACGGCGGTGTCTGGCTACGGTTCTCTACCTAGAATGGCTAAAAAAACTGTAACCGCACTAACACCACGACTAACTACTCCGGAGGCGACACTGAAACACCTATCTGGTACTGGTATCCATGGTGGGGTTGCAGCTGACTCTTTTGGGGTCACTAGAGCTAGAGGCCTGCAGAATCTGACACCCCAGGAGTACGCTGCGACGAGTGAGGATGTGGCGGGGTTGTTACGAACTCCGCACCTGGACAGGGCCGTCCCCGCTGATATAGCAGTGCGTGGCGCTGAGAATACTCGGGCTTTCTCGGAGCATTTTCTAAAGGCCCAAGGCTCACTAAAGGGAGTACCAATGTCGCGTAGGGGAGGTAGTGAGTGGGCTACTATGCACCGGAATATGGAGGAACATCAAGCTAATATAGTTAGGAATTTAGCACATGACCTACCTTACATGCCCCCTGAGAAGAGAGTCGAGGCTATAAACTTTTGGTTGCAGCACCCTAATCCGACTATTAACGAGTATGGTAGGGTAGCGCAAGAGGCTTTCAAAAATCCAAAAATGACAGCAAAGCAGTACTACACTAATTTAGGTAGGCCTAGCGTTGGAGGGGGGGAGTTCCCCATTACTCAATTTAACACCCGCCTGAGTACTATGGGGGATCGAATACGAGGGTTGACTCTTAATACCAAGAAAGCCTCAATAGACCTCCTGACAGGTCGCATGGGTGCAGGTAAGTCCACTCTTCTCAATAAGCTAAGAGACCAATACGACATAGTAGAGGGCACTGACCTAGGTGGTGTTATAGACGGCAAGTACATAAAACCTAGCGCTGAGGACAAGCCTCAACTACGACAGGAAAAGGCAGATAGGCTACTAGCCGCACATCAAGCAGGTAAACGAGTACTTATGGAGGGATACCCCCCAGGCTTATTCCGCATACCAGGCATGGTAGAGGCTGCAGATAGGGCAGTTGTCCTTGAGCCTGACTTACTCCAGAGACTTACTCAGTTAGGTAACCGAAGTAAAGAGCGCGGCACCTCTGTAGAAGAGGACATTCGCTACGCAGTTAGTCCTGAGCACTCTAGTAAAGAACAGAAGTACCTAGACATGCTCCGAGAGGCTATAGGGGGAACTCACACAGCCCCAACAAGCGAAGACGCTGAGGCTTACTTACTTGGTAAGCAAGCCCAAGACCTCAACGTACTAACCGCAGTGCCAACTCAGAACCTAGACCTGATAATGAGTAAGGGCCTCTACTCACAGAAGGCTATGCTAGACGACCCAGAGGTAATGGCTGCTTTTTTAGCTCAGAGAAATGCTGACAAGGCTTGGAAGAACGATGAGCAGTATGACGAGAAGCGGTTTAGGGAGCAGTATGATAAGCGGTTGAAGCTTATGGAGGGGAGAGACGCTCCTTTAGCAGGCCCTAGCGTATTCTTTACAGAGCCAGACCCAGATAAGGTGTCGGATCCACGTCACTTTATTAATCAATTTGATACTCAAAAGCTAAGAGTTAACTTAGCTAAGCTTCTACAGGACATACCTGAGACTAGAATACAAGGCGCTGAGCTTCTTCCGTACTTACCTGAACACCATGATATCTCTGACGAGGAGTTGGATGTAATAGCTAAGCAGCGGCAGAGGGATTTATCCCCAGAAGAAGTAGCAAAGTACATAGGTACAGACTCTAAAGAACTTTGGGAGCACTACCCAGAGGAGGCCATAGGTAAACAATACGCAGCCAATGTCCCCCACGCCTTTATTCGGACCCCCAGCGGCATAGTCCCCCCCGAGTACCTAGAACAAGTAGAGAAGACCTCCTCCGCCAAAGAGCAACTAAAACACATCCTAGTAACAGGTCACTCTGGTGCAGGTAAGTCTACCTACGCTAAAGAGATAGCTGAGGAGCTGGGGATGCCTCTCCATGAGTTGGATCATTCTGCTGATAAGATCATAGATAAAGAATACCCTGAGTGGAAGACTAATCGGAAAAATAATATCATACCCCAAGGCTGGCCTGGTGACGTATCTAAACGAGTAGTACAGGAAGCACTGGCCCTGGATACTCCTCATGTAGTAGAGGGGACACAGATCCATGCTGAACCAGAACTAGGTAAGGATTTAAGACGAATATTGGTGGATGTACCTGAAGAAAGAGTAGTAGAACAAAGAGCCCAGAGACAATATGCTAAGCGACTAAAGAAGTATGACAAGAACGTGGATTACAGGCCCATAGAAAAACATAGAGATGAAGCCCAAGCCTTAGTAGACTACTACAGAGATCAAATAAGTAACTTCCGCAATCAACCTGGAGTAGAGAGCATAGTACCTGAGGTTAAGACTGCTCAGGACAAGCTCAAGCACATCTTGGTAACAGGGCATTCAGGTGCAGGAAAGTCTACTTATGCTAAAGAGTTAGCCGAGGAGCTGGGGATACCTCGACACAGACTAGATGTACCTGCGGGCCCTATAATGGAAGCCGAGTACCCAGGTTATTGGGACAAAGGAACACTGGGTTACCCAGAAGATGTATCTACTAGAGTAATACAACAAGCCTTAAATCTAGATACTCCTCACGTAATAGAAGGCTCTCATATGCTAGAGGTGCCTGAGCTAACTGAAGGCTATAAACGCATACTCGTGGATACTCCCGAAGATAGAGTAATAGAGCAAAGAGCTCAGCGGGAGTATAGAAATCAAGGACGCAAAGGCAAACCTTATAGACCTATAGAGGAGCATCGAGATTCAGCTAAAGAACTAGTAAACTTCTATAGAGACTTAGTAAGTAATTACAGGGACCAACCTGGAGTAGAGAGCATAGTACCAGAGGTTAAGACAGCCCAAGAAAACTCTGAGGAAGGGCACCCTTATGAGCCTATGTGGAGGGAGGCTCTTGAGTTCTACAAGAATAAACATGGCCTAGATTTAGGGCACATGACCTACAGAATTTCAGATACGCCTGTTTATACGGATGGTAGCCCTGTTCCTGCCGATAAAATGAACCCACTGCTCTCTGCGGGTTCTCACACTAATCAAGGCTGGATAAATCTAGCTTCCCCCGAGCACCAAGCCAAAGTAAGAAAACATTATGGTGTTGAGGTGGACTCTACCCTGTTTTCTAAAAGTCTAATAGCTCATGAGTTAGCACATGAGGCTTGGAAGAATAAACTCTCAGACGCGTTAAGAGAAAAGTACCGTAAAGAACGTACTCAGTTTACACCGTATCTGAAATCATTAACTTCTGATTATGATAAGCTAGATACAGGGGAGGAGTATTTTGCTGAGCTAATGGCGGATGAGTTTTCCGGAACGGGATATAGAGGTGGTGAGAGGGAAGCTGAGACTCCTGAAGTACGGTTCGGGGGCTTGTCGGGGGCTAAATCTAGTAAAACAGCCCAAGAGAAACTAAGACACATACTAGTAACAGGTCCCTCTGGAGCAGGCAAGACCACAGAGGCAAAGCGCTTAGCAGAAGAGCTAGGAATGCCCGCTATACATTTAGACGACCAACGGTTCTCTAAAGATCAGTTAGGTGAAAGAACGGAGCAACTTGTTCGAGCCCTCAAGGAGCCCCACATAGTAGAGGGGACTCAGCTACTCAGTGAGCAGTTCCCAGTGGACCTACTAAAACAACATGATCTTAGGGTACTTGAAGCTGACGAAGACGAGCTAATCAAACGTCTAACAGAACGTGGTTGGAACACTGAAAGCGGTAGAGAACTCAAGGGTCCAGAGAGTGCTGGCGAAGCTAAACATGTAGTTAACCACCAACGTAAACTGGTGGATAAGTTGCTTAGTAAGCTAAGTGCCTACAAAGACTACCGCCCAAGAGGCACCTTAATGCTAACAAATGATAAAGGACAGGTATATGCAGGTAAGGCTGACCGTCCTGGGGTATCCCCTTACTACTTCCCAGGAGGAGGTATATTTGAAGAAGAGGGAGTAGACAGGGTACCCACTGAAGCTGAGCTAGCGGAGGGCATGAACCGAGAGGCTTTAGAAGAACTTGGATACGCCATAAAAAACTATAAGCCCCTGGCCAACTTGCAGAGAACTTATTCAAAGGAATGGCAGGATAAAGCAGAAAAAAAGAGGGGCGTCAGGTACTTAGGGGAGAATGAATATTACGCAACTGCAGAGCTAGGGGATGAAGATAAGGGCCTCTATGACGTAGAAGGAGATGCTTTCACTTCTGGGGACTGGTATGACCCAGAGTTAGTAGCTAAAGCCCTTGAAGGAGGGGATTCTACCAACACTTTTTATGATTCTAATTTAGAGGAAGCCGCTATGCTTAGGGAGCTATTTAAAAAGACCTCAGACTACAAAG
>Ga0098033_1000829_pt1 | contig 13416 bp, 7 predicted proteins | sample 1_EtaG_FD_75049 | JGI IMG/M metagenome (GOLD analysis project Ga0098033, IMG submission 75049) | Marine viral communities from the Subarctic Pacific Ocean - 1_ETSP_OMZ_AT15124 metaG | ecosystem: Environmental > Aquatic > Marine > Oceanic | place: Pacific Ocean | collected 2015-01-07
ACCAAGTCTTATTCCAATAAATCCTCCTTTTATTTGTCCTAATTCTAGTTGTGGTGCTTTCGTCAGATAAGGGGCATAATAGTTTTCGCTCAAGTGTCCATCTTCACTTAAATACCACACCTTATTATTGAAGGTCATTTCTGTCAGTAATACATCTGTCATGCGAGTGATGCACCTTCACGATAAGAAGATTCATCAAATCCTTCTCCATCTCCTCCTTCAAGTTGCATATTTTGCCCTGTGTCATTAAAGATATTGACTCCCATTTCCTTATCTTTAACAACTTGAATCAATTCTCCCATTAAATTTCTTAGTTCAGGATCAATAAAACCACCTTCTTGCATATTAAACCAATCTCTAGGATCAGCAGATACTTTACTTCTTGCATAACTCCTATCCTCTATTGATGCATCAAGTTTCCATGGATCAACATTTAAACCTGTTTCCCATCTTCCTTCAGCAAAACCAACATCAAATGACCATGGCCCTCCTGGAGGAAGCAGATGTACATATCCTCCACCAGAAAATAAATGTGCGCCTCCTTTTGGTGTAGGAGGGTAAGGTTCTAATAAAGCCTCAAGAATTGCACCATGATGACCTACTGCTCTACGTAATAAACCTGAAGTTTCCCATCCTGCTCGAAAACCGCCCTCACCAGGCTCGTCCATCTTGGCCATACCTCCAGGTATAAATTTACCTCCAAAATTTATACCATCGAAAAAATCTGGACCTAGCGCATCAACAACAGATTTTCTAATAATGTATTCTCCTCCCTCCATCTCAATTAATGACTGCTTCCCAACCATTGCAGAAATTCCTCCATCAGCATGAGATGGCCCAACTAATAATCCACCAGTTTCTTTTAGCGCGACCTTATCCATAGAGCCGCGCAGTGATTTCTCTTTTGTTGCTTTTTTAACCATACTCGTTTCGCCAGGTGCTTTTGCCCAAAAACCACTAGTTTTTGCTGCTTCAAAATCTCCACGTAATAAACCAGGTAGGAAATGAAGTCTTAGTCCACCATTAGCATCAAAGTCACCGGTTGATGATCTAGCTCCTAATATATCCACATCAAAACCAATATCCATATCTCCTAACCCTACTAAATCAAACAGACCTTCCCATAATGTAGTCAACAAAACGAATGGAAGACCTATTATATCCATAATCGTATTAAAGATTTTTGACACTTCTCTTTCAGTGTGCTCTTTTGCTTCTTCTGTTCCTTCTAATAATAACCAGGCTAATCCAAGTACTACTGCTCCAACAAGCATCATCGGCCATGACATCACAAAACCAGCAAATATTGCAAAGGCAGCCGCAACAACAAGTATAAATCTAAGAATTGTTTCCTCTCTACTTATATTATCTTCTCCACCTGAAATATAATTCCAAAGGTCTCCTCTCCCACCCTCGAATCCAAAGAAATGCCTTATATGATCCCCAATGCCCTGCATAGTTGCACTAAAACCTCTCTGCATCCATTGCTCAAAAATTGCACCATAATCATGACCTCCTGTCCAATTATCGATAGTAAACATGGGTCCAAATAATGCTTGTATTGCTCTACCAAATCCTATAATAAACTCCTTTACAGCCGTTTCCATCATTTGTCCAATTTTATCAATATCGGAACCTTTGTATGGATTGTGTTTTAGAAATTCAGCGGCAGCCACAACAAAAGCCCAATACCAGCCAGTCATCACTAGCATAAAGATATTAAAAGCAATTGCTGCTATTTGTTCTTGAGATTGCTGTGGGACTCCTTCAAATGCACTTTCAAGTGCTTTTGTGATTGCTGGTATCCACATCCCAGGACTAAACAGAGGTCCGAGCACACCCTCAACTAGATGCCGTGCATACTCTTTAATATCTTCCTCTCGCAAGCCTAGCTCCGCCTGCCAATCAATATTGGCGAAGGCACCAATAATATTAGGAAAACCTTCAAACACCTTCTCAAAAAATTTTGTGATTGCACCTGATCCAATATCTGACTTAGTAATATCAAAATCTATATCTATATCTATTTTCCAATTCTCTATATTAAATATAGGAGCAATAACATTCTCGACTAAGTGAGAAATAAACTTTTCAGCCATCACTCCCACATTCAGAACAGCCGCCCCCCAATCTAATTGAAAAACATTAGGAAAACCTTCAAATGCTTTTTCAAATATTTTTGTCATTCCTCCTTCTGCCAAGAATTCTTTGAATGCTTGACCCGCTGCTCCTAAACCCTCATACCAAAACGCCTGCCAAAAATCACCAATGCTTTCTTTGAATTCTGCTTGATCAATTGTAAAAGTTTCTCCCAACCACTTTTGAAAATTACTTAATGCAGTTTCTAGATCAGATCCTTTGTATGCTTCATATATCTCATCTCTAAATGCTAAAACTAGTCCAAGTACCGCAGTCGCAACTGCACCAAGACCTAATGCTGCTGCTATTGCTGCTCCAAGAGCTGCTACCGCCAACGCTTGGAACATAGAATTCGTCTGATCTTGATTTAATGCTTCTTCTTGTGCATACCAGCGGTCACTCATTATCTCAGCTTTTACTTTTATACCATCTCCATCTGAAGCAAAAATCCTGTTCAATGCCCGAAATGTTTGTTCTTCAACACTATCATTACCGTTTAGTAATAGATCAAATGAAGACTCTACTCCTTCTTTAACTACTACTGGTATTGTTTCCTCTAATGATAATAAAGATTCCTCAAATATTTTGTCTAAACCTGCGTCTAAGATTGCTTGAACAAAAGCAGCTTGGATCTCTATTATTAATTCACCGAAGCTAGGAGCAATCTTTCTTACCTCCTCTTCAATACCTTCACCCATTAATCTTATTTCTTCTTTTACCTCTCTGTTCATTTTATTAATGACATCTTGGAGGTTTGTATCCATTGTTTGGACAACAGTTGGTAGAGTTTCTAAATAGGTTATGATGGTGTTCTCAAGTCTTCCAATTTCACTATAAAGTGCCGCAATTAATTCTTTAAGAAGACGATTTGTTTCTGCTGTTTGAATGTATGCCAACTTGAACTGGTCGACTAACTGGTTACCTACATCTTGGAATCCTGTCTCATAGTTTTCCAAACCCTCAAAACCCTCAAAAAGAATAGGATCAAACAACCCAATACTTTCGTTTGTTATTTGAGAATCAGTATATTTAATTCCTTCTGAATCTAAATTTTGATAAGTGAGCGGGTTGTATCCTCCGTTTTCATAACGTATAACAGAACCACCAGTCTGATAACGTTTAACAGAACCACCAGAACGATATCCAACTGCAGATCCATATGACCCCCCAGATCCTCCACAACCATTTGCATGACAACGACTCTTGAACCCGCCACCTGCGACTAAACCGCCAGAGTTAAATTTAGGGAGTCCGCCCATCTGTGGAGTTACTAATCCTCCATCTTCGTGTTTGTCATAATACCAATCTAAACCTATAGATGGTTTAAGTATATCATAAGAGATTGCAGCACCACCTTTTGCGCCATAACATGTTATTTCCCATACTTCATAACATGGTCCATAATCTCCAAGTGGACAATGCATACCTTTATACTCATTTCTACAACCCCAAAAAGGAGCGGGCATAGTCCCGTTTACAAGATCAAGCCTTCCACTTAGGGAACCCATTGGTAAAGATCCTCTTAGCCTGTCCATTGCAGTGCCGAATGCTTCTTCACCCCTTACACCCCCCTTTATTGCATTTTGCTTATGAACAACTCCTCCCTCTTGCATGTGACCAATCTTAAATTTCCCTGAATGGTCTTGGATAGAATCAGCAACCCATTCAATGTCAAAACCATATGGTCCTCCTAATCCTGCAGCAGTAAGCAATTTTTGAAGAGTGCCTCCTGTTTTTTCTTCTAAATCAATCATTGTTATTGGGAATCCAGGCATAGCAGATCCAAAAAAATCACCTCCTTTTTGGGTTATTGTCTTGTTACCTATTTTGCCTAAATCTTTGCCGACTTTTGATGGATAACCATTTGGGGAAAATAAACCTTCTGGATGGACATCAGGAGTCTCTCCACCATGTCTATATTTATATCCTCCAGAAATCGGATAAGAAGCTGCAGATCTTGCATCTTTTGATGTTTCAGCAGGAAATCCGTATGGTCTTGCATCAGGTAAAGCATTAGCATAAAAATGTTCACCTCCCATAAAAAGTCCAGGATTTTCGTTTATTGCATTCAATAAACCCTGACCCAACTTATCAACAGTAGATTTCTTTATTATAAATTCGCCACCTTCAAACTCGATCATTTTAGCATTAGAAGACCTTGGAGCAACTACTGCTGGTATACCCCCTTGATCATGAGAAGGACCATGTGCCATACCACCTTCTTGGAACTTAAAGTCAATAAAATGAGAAGGGCCTCCAAATTGTCCTTTAAATGGGTTTGGTAGTAATTTTATATGACCAGATGGGACATCAATGGAGAACAAATCATTCAACTCGTCCATTGCATCTTCAAGGAATTTACCTAAATCCCAGCCAGAAAAAACCTTGGTTAAATCTACTGTAAAATATTTCTTAAGTTTTGTCTCAATATCAGCAAACACGGTATTTATATCCCAACCGAATATACCAGATATATCTACACCAATAACTTTTTTGACTGCTTCAACTGCCTTGTTTGCAATATTCATCATATCAGGAAGATTATTCATCCCGATTGCATTCATGATTGGATCAATAACCAGCTTTTGGAATAAATCGCTTACTCCACTAAAAGAACCTTCTAGTGCTCTCATAATTGGATAAATCAATGCAGAAAAGAATTGGTTTACATTAACCTTCCCTGCAAGTTTCAATATCGGATAAAACAATCCTGTAAGAAATTGACCTGCAGAAACTCCAATGCCTGCAATACCTTTAAATATTTTATCTAGAACAACCTGTGCTAAGTTACCGACCTTTCCTAGTGCCTCAACAATTGGATACAGTATGTAATTGAGTATTTTTGATCCAAGATCTGATATTCCATCTAATGCATCTTGTATGAAACCAAAAACTGCTTTTAGGATTGCATCGACCGTTGCTCCTATAGCCTTTAATGCAGCAATCAATCCGTCAATAATCATTTTACCTATATTTTCAAACATTTTCACAAGATCAATGCCACCACCAAACAAATTAGTATCAGTTTTTGCAGAAAATGAGCTTTTTCCGCCTATGTCTCCAATTAAAGATTCTGTTGAATAAACTGCAGATCCACCAGTAAACGAACCAGAAATATTTGAAGGAGAACCTCCTGCTGCCAAATATCTTGCTGTCTCAGGATCATGTAGAACAGGTATTCCATTTGCATGTGCTGCTGCAATCATTCCAAGTGCAGCATCATCTTCTCCAATTGCTCCAACTGATATTGAACCATCACTGTTTCTTGTAATTCCAACTGCATAGTGAGTAGGATTTGTAATAACAAGTTCAAGCCCTAGTGCCGCAAAATCTTCAGCAACACTAGATGCACTACTTGCTCCACCTCTTGCTTTACGGATTCTTTCAAATTCTGCTTCAATATCTATTGACCCGAATTCTGCCATTTGCTTTAGTTCAAGATCAGTCTCAACTTGACCTTTCTTGTATGAGACGTATTTGATAACATCAACAAAGTCTATGGCTCCTGCTTGGAAATTCTTGACAACTTTACGAATTGCCTCTCCAAGATCTGAACCAACCAAATCTAAATTAAATGCAGCACCTCTCAACTCTTCTGTTAGATTTTCTGACGTGTTCTTAAATTCTGCACCCTGAAGAGTGTTTAAATCACTAAGAACTTTATCATAAATTGTCTGATAAGCCGCAGATGATTTAAGTACATCTTGAGATTGTTGCAGATATTCTTTTGCAAAAGCTGTGTATTCATCAATGTACTCATCACTTCCAATTGTTTTTGCTAGGTTAAATAACTCGTCATACTTATCTTGTGCATCATCAAGTTTTACACTTGGAGCAAGAAGGTTTAGTGCTGAATTTGTTATCTCAAAAACAACATCATTGATCTTTTTAAGAGCATTTGCGGCTCCTTCAAGGGATTCTTCTATTGAAGAAAGTAGATTTGCTTCTTCGGTAAGTAGGGTTTCTGACTTATAATCAGGATCTGTCGGCCCCATTATCCAATCAAAAAAATCTTCAATAAGACTTCCTATGCCGCCTATAATTGCAGAAATAAACTGGACAATTAGTTGAAGAGCAGCACCCAGCATCACCAATATTGGTTGCAAGGCCTCGAATAATTTAGAAAAAGGATGAAGAATTTGTACTAATGATTTTATAATTCCACCAAAAGTCTTTCCTATAAGTTTAAAGAATATTCTAAAAGGCTTCATAATCATCATGATTGCTGATATCAATTCACCAAGAGGATCTAATATCGCATCAATCGGTTCCATGATGGCATCAAAAATTTTACTAATTGCCTCCATTACCTTCTTGTTACTCAAAACAAGTGCAAATATTGCATTGATTGCACCTGTTAAACCGCCACCTCCCATCTGATATGCCTGTGCTGTCTGCGCTGCTCTTTGAGCAGATGCACCTCCAGCCTTCTTAATACCACTTGTTATGCCAGACTGCATTGCATTCATACTTGGAGCATCACCCCACTCACCTGTGGGCATTCCTGCTTTTTTTGCTTCTACTTTTGCTTTGCTTAGCTTTACTAATTCTGCTCCCATCTTCATCTCTTCTTTTGTAAATTTCATACTTTCAAGATCAAGATCAAGAGAACCTTCTTTGGTAACTTTTAATTCTTCGGCAGGGATATTCATCTTTTTTGCAATATCCAAAATCTCTTTATTTGCTATTTTCGTAATTTGCGCTTCTTTAGTTAATTTTCCTGTTATTAAGCTCCTTTCTAATAAAACATCAGCTTCTTTTTCACTGACTGTATAACCTGCAAGCTCAGCTTGAGTTCTTACTGAATTAAGTTGATTAATTCTTTGTAATGCAAATTGTTGTTTTGTTAGTTCAATAGTCTGGTTTTTAACAGCTTCAACCTGTGTCGAACTCTGCCCTTGAAGCATTGCAGAACGACCAGCCTTATGAGCTTCAACTTTACCTACCATCTTTTCGTAAGATGCACGCTCATCTCCACGTAATCTATTAGGATCTCCATATGACTCAGCCATCGCACCACCAACATTGGCCATCTTGGTTGCTTCTTTGATTGTATTCAAATACCGGAGATGCATATTCTTCTGCTCTAGAAGTCTCCTTCTTTCTCCTTCAATCAAAGTAGTATTAAGATCAGATGCTATTTTTTCTGCTTCTTTTGCTAATGCTTTTCTTAATGCAGGTTCTTTTTGGAATCTTTCTTTCAATGCATCAGTTTCCAATGAACTAGTTAGTGCATCCTTGTCAACCCTACCCTTTTTAATAATCTCACCGAATTGACCTGGTGCCTCTTTAAATCCACCTAATATTTTAGAAAATTTTCTACGAGCCTTTTCAGCAGCATCAACTTGAGCATCACTTTCCTGTGCTCCAAAAACGTCATATAGGTTTTTAGGATCTCTTTTAAAACTTAATTCTCTATTAACACCTAAAAGTTTTTCTTTATTAAGTTCTTTAACTGCTGCCAATTCAACACGGTAGGATTTCAGAAATGCATCTTCTGCTAATCTTTCTGCTGTCTTCCTTGCTGCCGCTGTTTCATATGCAAGCCTTCTTGCATTCTCACGCCTTGAACGATATCTTTCCGCCTCTAATTTGTTTAATTTCTTTTCATTCTTTAAAATTTCCTTGGTTATAACCTCTTGCTCATCTTTTTTCCGACTTTCCGGAGTTCCTGCTTTCCATGCACTTTCACCAAAATCTCCAGCTCCCTTTTTCATCTTCTTAAAAATACTTACGACACGATCATCAATTGCTTGAAATACAGCTAATAGATCATACATCCATTTCCAACTTCCTGATTCCTGAGATTCTGAAAGTTCTTTTTTAAGGTCTTTTATCTTGTTTTCAACATTTATTATTTCTTTTTCAAGTTTTGTAAGAGGACCTTTGGCTTCTTTTAAAATGTTTTTGAAACTTGTTCCAGATTGGTGTTCTGTATCAATAACACTATCCAAAAAGTAATACATAGCAGCAGAAGCTGCTGCAAGTGGGATCAAAAAAAGTCCTAATGAAAAAGCAATTGCCTTAAGAGCCATTAAAAAAGCAGCCAAAACTCCAGTTCCAATAATAGATAATGTGACCTTTAAGAACATTTGTAGATTGTTTGCAATATATCCTAATGCATCTCCGATATAGATTAATACTTCACTTCCTGCTAAACGTTGGAATCCTTTATTAATTTTCTCTAGAGCATCTACAAATTTTCTATTAGTTCCTGTAACCCTTTCTGTAGTACCAACCAACATTAAAAATGTACTATTAATATTAGTAATTGCCTGACCTATTGTTTGTTGAACTTTTGTGAAATCTCTATCAACGGACTTTGCTGCTCCTTCAATTGCTTTACGGAGAACCTCTGTTGTTAATTTACCTTCTTTTGCAAATGCACGAAGAGAACCGACACTAATCCCAATTTGTTTTGCAATCCCTTGTGCAAGACGTGGTGCCAATTCAAGTACAGAACGAAGTTCATCACCTTGCAACCTTCCTGATGCAAATGCTTGCGACAACTGAATCATCGCATTGTTTGCTTCTTCAATTGTTGCACCAGCTACTTGGAATGACTTACCAATGGTTCTTGTGATAACACCTAATTTTTTAAAATCTTTTTGAAGGACTGCAGAATTACGACCAATACGTGCAAGAGTATTTGCTACCTGAAATAAAGGTTGACGTGTCTCTTGTGCAATTTTATATGACTGTAATAAGTTCTTATTCAACATTGCTGTATTGTCATTAACAACACGCAACCTACTTGTCATCAATATAAATTGGTCAGACATTCTTCTTATCCCACCAATTAAATTATATTGTATGAAACCGAATAATCCTGCTGTAATACTCTGTATTAAATATGCGTTTTCTTTATAAACTTTATTTAAGGATTTAAATATATTACCAAACTTCCAACCCTGATTTTGAGCACTTTTTAATTTCTTCTCTAAATCACTTACTTTCTTCTTTAACCCATCAATCTCTTTTGCTGCATCTATTGCCCCTTTAGAGAGAGATCTCATAGAACGGATAGAATTAACCTGAACCTTATTTAAAGTGTTCAGTTGTTTCTCTATTCGTCCAAAAGATGCTTCCATCCTCTGAAGGAACTGATTGGTCTGCGCTGTACGTTTAGAAACTCTAGTGAGGGAACCTTCAATATCTTTGAAGGATTTGTTAGCACGGGCTACATTGACTTTAACATCAACTAATGCAGTATAATTTGCCATCTACCTTCTTCTAGATTGTCTGGGTGCACGTTTAGAAGAAGCAGGACGTTTAGCAGATTGCTCTGCTTTACGTTTCTTATCTTCTTTATCTTTACGTTTCTTTTCTTCCTTTTGCTTAAAGGAAAATAAAACCATCTCCATCCTGAATATCGTTTCATAAAAATCAGGATCATTTGCCCCATAACGCTGAAGATGAAGGTCGATAGCCTCTTCTCTGAGAGGCATTTCGCCAAAACCTCTATCTCTACCAGTTACATCTAAATATTTCCACCTTTCATAACAAAACTGGTTGTACTCATCAATCTCCTGATTATACAGAGGACAAACCTCACATGGAGGACCTTCCTCTGTATCGTCCCATATCTCACTATGCTGACAACACCACTCCTGACGAAAAATCATGTCACGAGTTATTCCATGCTCCTTGCTATCGCCTGTGTATGGCCTCTTCCCCGTATGGAGGTCAAGGAGCAGTTCTAGTTTTTTTCCTGTATCCCAAGCTGTTCACGACTACGGTTTTCAAGCTCCTGTAATAATTCCTCAATCAGAGGTTGCATGGCAGGATTTCTAAACCATTCCCTTTTGGTGTCATCAGTGCAAACGATAGCAGATCCACTTTCGTCCGTAATCCCTTCCCAGTCGAGACAAGTTTGAATCCATTGATCCTCAAGGAATTTTGAGACTCCTTTGTTGTTCTTAATTCGTTTTTCATAAATACTCGAAAGTTGATGTCGAGTTAAAGGCTGCATCTCAAAAAACACATCAGCCAAATCAGGATTCATCTCTGCACCAGGGCAGGGAATTTTAAACGTCTTACTTAACTTACCTGGAACTAAAGGCATATTACCCCATTAATTAAAGTTAAAAAAAGAGGGGTAGCACAACTACCCCTCAGATCCCCATTATGATGAAGGCGACACAAGGATGGGGCAACCTTGGGGAACGCTCCTAGTCGCCGTCTTTTTTCTCACCATCATCAGATTTAGAGAAAATCCCTTTTTTCTTTTTAGAAACAGGCTTAGACTTATCTGGCTTAGAGTCTTCCGGTTCAGACTCTTCCACCTTTTTTGTCTCTTGTTGTGGAGCTTCTTGATCAGTAACATCAACCCATGCACTCAAACTCCAACCTTTAGCAGAAATCTTCTGCTTCAGATCATCAAGATCCATGTCTTTAAAATCTGGGAAAGACCTCCCAAATTGTCTGCAACCAGCAGAATCTCCACCTGCAGAACCTGAATCTGTGTTAATAGTAATACCGGAACCTATGTTTACACGAAATTTCATTATCGATACCTCAGTAAGAATTTCTCAGAATCGTTACATTCTATACCTTTAACGACAGTGAAAGAGAGATCAATAGAAGTTGCACCATCTGCTTCAGCGGCTGTTGGAACCTCAAAGTGAGCACTCGCGATGGCTACTTCAATAATTTTACCATCAGTAGTACCAACTCTAATCCCAATAGAACGCTTAGGTTCATCTCTTAAAGAAGACATATACTGAAAATCTTTCGGTCTCAAAAGTAATGAAACTGAACCACTAATAGATGGCTCATTAATTACATAACTCGCAGGTGGATACTCACTACCTGTCATTTCAGTAACACCAGGTGTTGTAACTGACCGATCAAAATCAACACTTGCAGCAGTCACATCAATAGCATTATCAGCATGGAAGAGATAAGTATTGTCTGCTAACGCAACTGTTTGACCAGGCCAACCTAACTTCTCACCTGTTGTCTCATCAGCCATGAATACCTGTACTGACCTCTGATCAAGAGTAGTAGTAGTATCACAACTTGGAGTAGGAAGATCAGGTACCAATAAATCATTGGCTGCATAAGCTTGTGTTCCACCACTATTTGTGGAATCACCATGAATTGAAACAACTGCTCCACTAGGGGCAGCACCTACTTCCAGAAGATTGTCATTCTTTTTAACAGTACCATCGTTTGAAACAATCTTTACAGGTGTCCCTTTATCTTCTGATGACTCATACCACATAACATCAGAGGCAGTAACAGCACTTTGACTTGCATAACGCTTCACTCCCAAAAGAGTTGCATCAACTGCAGAACCATGGCCTGTGATCCCTGAACCAGAGATTTCGGCAGTGCCTGCATAAAGAACTTTGTTAGATTGGAAACCTGTAGACATAGTAACAGGACCATCTTTTGCAAGAGACATTGACCATGAAGTTGGTAATGCTCCTTTGCCGACATAATACTGAACTGTTGTATCAGTCTCTTGGAGAGAATGAACAGTTACTGTATTAATTGCATTTTTCAGGTAATAAGAAATAACTGTCTTATTGTCAGTAGTGACATCTGCGCCAGAGTCATCACCCGCAGTGTATGATGCTATAGAATCATACTTAATTCCTCCAAATAGTTTGGAAAGAATTATATTTTCAGGAGGACTTGTCAGGGTCTTCTTTGTAACATACCCTGAATCACCTACGGTACCTGTAACAGAAACTGCAATAGTAATGCTTGTGTCAGCAACAATAGATGTAACTTTCCAATCATCATTTAAGCCTGTTACAGAGGTTGTGAGAGTAATTGCAACTGTATCACCAGCAACAATTGTGTCAGTATCAACCATTGCGACTGTGGCAGTGGTACCATTAGGATCACTAGTCCAGCTAGTTGTGGCTAGTGCTGTTCCTGAAACCTGACCTTTTGGTTTCGCATAAAACTCCAAGTCAAATGTGGAATAATCCATATAATTAAGAACACGGTCCACACTGATCAAATCTGAACCAATCTCAGACGTATCAGCATAGTTACCAGCTTGAGCGATTGCAGGAACTGAAGTTAATCCGAAAGAATCTCCAGCTACAGGTTGTGCCGCAATCTGACCAGCGGTTGACTCTGCCTTAATATAAACGACAGCAGACCGAGATCGTTGTAAGGCGGTAGGTAAAGCCATAATAAAACTCCTTTAGTTAGGATGAAAAAACATAAAAATCAATAACAACAGGCACTTCAAAATGTGCGCCTGATCCGAAACCTTGGGACACCTCCAGGGGTCCAAAGTGTAAAATGTAGTTGGTAGTGCTAATATCCTTCTTATGATACAACGTACTCAGTGCGCTGGTGTAGGTATTAACATTCGCCATTCCTGTATTATCCTTAATAAGCAGGTTTAAACCAAGTATAAAATCCCTCCGAACTATTCCAATGTTATTTGGGACCTCTTTAATGTCACTTGCTGCAATAGTAATGCTTGGTATAAGGTATTCAGTATTTGCATTATAATTAAATGTAACATTTGAATGAACCCATGCAATTGAAGGACTTTGAGACCAATTAGTATTAAGATGATTAAGTAGTTCTGTTTCAATTGTCATCTCTATACACTTCCAGTGGCTGCACCTTTGATTGCACCAAATCCTCCACTTTTTGCAAAACCAATTCTACCTGCTAAACGTCTGGCTGCAGCACGAATCCAATAACGATTTTGTGAAGACCAACCTTGTTCAAGTTTACCAATATAGGGTGCCTTATTTGTAATGTTCAAACCATTCAGATTTTTGTTTCCTAAACGGTTAATCCTAGGAAGATTCTTTTGAATAACATCATCTGCAGATCCATAAAGATTCCGTAAAGTATCTGAATATGGACCTTCACCTCCTTTAAATTTGGAAAAATACTGACTTGTTATCAGTTTTTCTGGAGCACCAGAAGTGTCACTCAATAAATCTACAGACCATGCAGATCTTGCATATCCTGTATCTACTGGTGTTCCTTTTACCATTTCTTTAAATGCTTGACCTGCAGCATTACGGATGGATGTTTTTAAATCTGCTTCAATCTCCTTGAATGCATCAGAAAAATTGATCGTGATATTATCATGACCTTTAATTTTGGATGTTACATACTTACCCATGACCATTCTTTCTGATACGTTCTAGTTCTCGTTCAACACCTTCCATGTGAGTTACAAGCTTTGCTTTAAGCTCTGAATCATGTTGAACCAAATCTAAAATACGATCATTCATCTTTTCCATTTTTTGAGCTAATTTCCAAATTACTACTCCACAAATAATCAGT
>Ga0098033_1000830_pt1 | contig 13416 bp, 19 predicted proteins | sample 1_EtaG_FD_75049 | JGI IMG/M metagenome (GOLD analysis project Ga0098033, IMG submission 75049) | Marine viral communities from the Subarctic Pacific Ocean - 1_ETSP_OMZ_AT15124 metaG | ecosystem: Environmental > Aquatic > Marine > Oceanic | place: Pacific Ocean | collected 2015-01-07
CGTAACTTCGCCTCCAATAGCTAGAAGCCATGGGCGCGTTTGAGGAGGAGGGGGTTCCTTGGCGAGTTGTGGGAGCCCCGTATGCGTGGGCATTGACATATTTTGACCGCCCATGGAATCACCCGGAGGCGCGGTTGCAGAATAAGAACCTCCAGAACAACCACCAAAAGCACCAGCACCACCGGGACCACCTTGTCCACCCGTACCAGGCTTAGTTTCAAGCACGGGATTAATGTAATATGGGTCTGTCCAGTTTTGCCGATTCCCCCAGTCAACCCACACCAAATCGCCCGGTTTTGGTTCTTCGACCGCCGTCGTTTGGGCAACAAACGTAGGGTACATATCAATAATACCTTGGTGTGCGCCATCGGCGCTCCCGAGCTGGCTTGGGACTGGGAGCATAGAATGAATTTCTGGAACTCTCGCTTTAATCTCTATTAGAGATCTTGGCTCGGGACCATCATCACCTCCAAAGAAACTAGAGAACCATCCGCCAGGAGTTTGTTTTTCATCCTTTGTTTCGACTCGAAGTACTATCGCTTTGAAGTTACCAACGTTCGCCAAAGAGTTTGGCTTAAAGCGGTCTGCTGCTGCGGCTACCATGGCCTTGAATGTGAGTCCAGAATCTAAATCAAACGATTTTCGAATCGATGGCGGGTTCAAGTCATTAATAGCATTATAACCCGTTTCAGTTGCCGGATTTCCTGTGGGATTAGCAGGCTCAGTCATCAGAGTCGCCCCCATTTCCTATGATATCAAATATATCTTCTCTGTCTCGCTCCGTCAACCCCTCCCGCAGATTGTCCTCGCGCTTTTGTAACAGGTTGGCGACTTTGACCAATTGTTCATTTGAACGCTGCAAAGTCTCAACATATTTTGCCGCAACAGTTCCAACTTCTTTGTGGTTCTGTTCGTTCTTTTTCAAAAGCGTGATAATGTCGGTCAACAACGCTGACGTAATCGCCCGGTCATCACGAATATTTTTGACTGCCTCTTCTAGATAAGAATCTAAATCTTTTAAATCTCGCCTTCGTCCCATCGTGTTTTAAACTGCCTATACTTTATTCTTAGTTTGTTCAGATTATTTACCACTTGTTTTGTGTTTAACCCAGTCAATTCTCTAAGATATAAGTAAATAGCTTTTTTGTTAAAAATTTCTATGTCATCACAGCTGGACAATAATTCTTTTACGGCGTTCAAAACTCTTTCTTCGTTCGGCTTAAGTGCGCCCGTGTCCCAACTTCCTATTTCCTTCCATAAGAAGTGCCAAAATTCGGCATCCTCTCTTTTCTTGTGATATAAACTGACAGTTGATAAGTGTTTCTGTTCAATCTCTTTCGCGCAATTGTCATACTGTATTTCCCGGCGCAACCTAGAAGAATGCTTTTTCACCTTATGTATAAACCAATTTTTAGTGATTACACTAAAATAAGAAAACGCCTTAGACCCCTTGGCTGGATCATATTTATCTAAGATTGTGGCAAGCCACGCTTTACATTCCTCTTTTAGAATGTCTATGTTGGGAAGATTTGTGAACTTGTAAGTGTATACAATTTTATCAACCATCTCATTAAAGACTGGTTTGATAAAAACCACATATAACTCTTCTTTTTCTTTTCTGTCGGCAACTGCGGAATAGCGCACGATTGCATCTTCGTGAGCTTGAGTAAAATAATAATTACTCTTCTTCCGGCGGCCCTTCTTCGTTGTCAAATTTTTCTCCCTCTGAGCTGAAAATAAATCCGTCTCTATAATTTTTTACATCTGTCACAATATCTTTTGAATGAGCCAATAAGCCTTTCAGCGTTTCGTCACCATAAAATAGAGGCAACTCGTATACGCTTTCCATGTGCGTCGAAAAATTACCCAACGCTTCCAGCATATCATTTATAACATCCTGTATAAGTGATGAACGGCGCGTGAAACCTCTAATATACCATACTAACAACACGTTGGCTACAATGCTCATGAGTGCAACTATGACAACCCCGCTAAATATAAAATCATGAGTCATTCTTTATACTCCTTTTGATTTCTCTCTTCTTTTTCTTTTCGCAAATCTTGCGTCGCCTCTTCAATAAATTTCTTAACCACGGTTCCCGGCTTCGTCTTGCCACTTTCTTTTTTTTTCAAAATAGTTGGCACGGGTGGAATTCGCCTAAGCGGTCCTTTTATTTCACATACGTTGCACGCTTCAGGAAGTTCTTTTACGGAGTGTCGAAGTTCAAATGTATTTTTGCAAGTTTCACATTCATATGTATACAACGGCATTAGTTATAAATTTCTTCTTCATCTAACAGGCCGGGCTGCATCGAAAACCGAGGGGGGTTTTTAACGACTAACTCGCCAGAACCACCCCATCGGTTTGCATCCGGTGCTTTATCGAACTCAAAACTTTTAAGAATGGGAACAATATCGCTTTGGTCTAAAATGCACTTTTGTAAAGCACCCATGATCGCTGTCATGGCTTGATCAGATAATTTCATTTTATATCTCCTGTCCAAAAATTATTAATTTGCTTTTCTATCCAAGCATAAGTTTTTTCCATGCCGATTCGAAGCGGTTGTTTATAATCCCAACCCAACCTTTCCCGAATCAAAGCATTGTCAGAATTTCTCCCGCGCACGCCCACCGGACATTCATGTCCATATTTATTGTGGAACTCCTCGCCCTGAATGTTATGAATATTCAAATTTTTTCCAGAAATATCAATTGCCATTTGCGCGAAGTCATTAATTGATATCATTTCTTCAGAACCAATATTGACTGGCCCAATAAAATCAGAATCCATCAGTCTGCGAGTGGCTTCAATACACTCGTCAATATATAAAAAGGATCTTGTCTGTTTTCCATCGCCCCAAACTTCGATTTCGCCACCGTCGGTTGCGTATGCCGCTTTGCGGCACAAGGCGGCGGGAGCCTTCTCGCGACCGCCGTCCCAGGTGCCCTCGGGACCAAAAATATTATGGTACCGCGCAATACGAACGTTCAATCCGTGATTTCGATGGAACGCTAGATAAAGTCTCTCGCTAAAAAGTTTTTCCCATCCATATTCTGAATCTGGAGCAGCAGGATATGCGGAATCCTCTGAGCACTTCGGGTTGTCTGGGTCGAGCTGATTATGCTCGGGATACATACAAGCTGATGAAGAATAAAAAACTTTCTTGATCTTCTTTTCTAGCGCCTGCTCTGCAACATTCAAATTAATCATCGCGGAGTTGTGCATAATATCTGCGTCATTCTCACCCGTAAAAATGAACCCGGCTCCGCCCATGTCAGCAGCAAACTGATATACTTCGTCGAAAGAGCCAGCCGAATCTGCTATTCCCCATTGGCGGCCAGTTAAAAACATTACGTTGCTGACCAGGCGCGTATCACGCAAATCTCCAATAATCCACTCGTCAGCGATTTCTTCAATATCAGAATATTCATGATGCTTCAAGTCAACGCCGCGAACCCAATAACCCTCTGCTTTCAATCTTTTCACCATCGCGCCGCCGATAAAACCACCAGCGCCTAAAACTAGTGCAGTTTTCATTGGCTGTGCCCCCCCTTAAGTAATATTTCGTACATGCCTACGCAACCATCATTTGGCACATGCCAATTTCCAATACAACAATATAATTTTTCATTTTTTATAAAAATGGATTGCGGATCCTGCACGTCGGTCTTTTCTGTTGGTATATCTTCTCCTATGATAACTTTATCTAATTCTTTGGTGAGCGTATAAAGAAACGGCGTATGATGACTTGTACTATATGTCCTGTGGCCTAGTCCGACATAACAATCGAGTTTTTTACTATAAATAAACGGAGTGCCGCCACGACTGATGGTTACCTCAACTGCACCATCCGGCTTTAAGCCCGGTAGCCAAGTACACTCCCCATTTTCTAAATTGCAATGTAATATATGTAGCTTAGGCTCTAACGCAACAACTAAATATAGTTCGCCGTCTTTTTCCAACGGCATCCAATTTTTACCTAGTGTTGGCCAAGTGCACTCAACCGAACCGTTCACCGACAAAAGCGTGACGTTATTGTCGAGGAGGCTTATTATCTTATAGTTAACCACCGAAATTCCAGCTTGTAGTCGGGGGCTCCAAGTGAGCGCATAAGGCAAGTTCTTGTATATAAAGCAACGGGGGTCTTCTCCTTCCGTCGCTTCGTCGCGATATGTTAAAACCAGATCATCATCGTAGTGAACAATATCGATTTTGTCTGCACTCGTCGCATTGCCCACACGACATGCCCCGATATAACCGCCTTTTGGGTGCGGCACCACATTGGCGAAAAATCCAACATCAAAAAACCCATCAGGCATCTTTTGCCAATGATGAAAATCCTTAACATGCTCTAAAGACGCTTGATTTTTTTGTGACCCTGGCAATCCAGCTAGATAGTTCACAATACCTTGTTGGTCAAAAATACATTGTTGCAGCGCTCTAATAATTCCTGCATGGGCGGCGTCAAGTAATTCCATTTATTTTAACTCCTTTATCTGTTGTTTAATGCTGGAAATATCCAATCGGAAACAAAGATCTTTCGTTGTTGAAAGTGTTCGGTCTACCTTTATGAGTGCTTCATACTTGTTAACGAAAAGTCCTAAATTATATTTGTTACTCAGCAAGGAAACGAGTTCACATTTATTAACTGAATCTGGTGAAAAAATATGAAATTTTGCAGCTTCATATAGGTCATTCGTGATAATCTGGCCGCATATTTTCGCGTATTGTTTTGTGGTTATACCATTCCAATCATGATTGACAAATCCATTAACCTCTTTGCCCTTCTGACTCTTCACCCACTCAACCAGGCTAGCCTTTTTGTGTATCTCCTCTCCAACAATACTTGTTCTCAAAACCATACAATTTGTTGGCTCGCCAAGAGACTTGCTCTTTCCATAATCATCTAAAGCGTCGTGAGTATCAGCCTCGGTATACTGCCCCTTCACTCCAGAATAAACACAGTCGGTGGTAATATGAATCAACTTAGTTTTTAGACTCTGACAATGATTGGCCAACTTCCACGGGAAAACAGAATTAATTTGAATAGCTTCCAGCGGGCTCTCTTTCATAAACGGTTTAATAATGCCAACACAATTGATAATATAATCGCACGCAGGTAAATCATCAAAGTTTGGTTGCAACGCATCAAAATAAACACGGTGGCGGCCATAGCTTATTTCTTTGTTTCTATAGCTCAAAACGGTGTCATATTTTTCTGAGTGTTCTTCAAAATAGTGCCCCACGGCACAACCCAACATTCCGGTGCTTCCAAGGACTAGAACTCTTTTTTTATTTGTCATTATCGATAATCCTCTTCCCAAATATTCCACCTGTCATACGGAAATCTAATGTCGTCGCCCTTGCTCTCTTCCAAGGACGAAGTAGAGAAAAACATTATAATTGTATCTTCCTCAAGATTCATAAACCCATTAGCGTGGTTTGGAGGAATCCACAGCACTTGAGGTTTTTCTGAAGTTAAAACAACTTTCTGAGGCTTGGAATCATTGTTATTAAGTGGAACAACCCCAACCAATGCGGTACCTTTCGGCACATAAACATATTTCCCTTCATGGACGTGCCCATGCCATGCGCGGATAAAACCTTGTCGATGATTTTCCACTTGATAAAATCTTTTAACTGTAGAAAAATCAAACTCATTAACAAAACGAAGCTTGCCACGGTCATCAGCGAATATGCCACCATTTATTACTTCCATATTATTTTTCTTCCTCCAACCAATTTATATACCTAACATTAGAATACACTATATCGTCAACATTTTTAAGTCTTTCCTCTTGGATTAGTTGATATATTTGTTGAATACCATAATCAAGGGAATATTTTGGTTTCCAGCCGGTCGCCAAAACTTTAGAATTGTCCACTCTATAATTTCTCAAATCTTCAAACTTCATATCTACATATTTAATTTCAGTAGATGGTACAACTTTTGCAATCAAGTGTGCTAAATCTTTTATCTGATAATTATTATGAGACAGGTTATAAAGACCCGCGATGTCATTTTGAATGTTATGCACAATGGCCTCGGCTGCATCCCGAACGTGCAGAAGAGGACGCCATTGTTCCCCTCCGAAAACGGTCAACGGCTCGCCTTGTGCCGCACGCATAGACAAAATATTAACTACAAGGTCAAGTCGGATCCGAGAATGCAAATCTCCCAACCCATACAATGTTCCTAATCGAAAAACCGTAGGATTGTTCGCATGCTTTAAAATATATTGTTCGGCTTCTAGCTTGGTTGCCGCATACAAAGAGAGTGGATTGGGAGAAGCATCTTCCAAAATCAAATCATTATTAATTCCATAAACCGAACACGTCGACGGAAAAATAATCTTTCCTGTGTATGATTTCGCGAGCCACTTCACGCAACTAACATTTAACTCTCGCGTCAAGCCAGGATTGACCGCGCACGCGCCATCACCAACAAGCGCCGCCAACCAAACAATTACATCGTGCTCTTTAAGGAGTGGGCGAAGTTTTGTTTTGTCCCGAATGTCGCCTCGCACAAAACTCACCTCTTTCATGAAGCGGTTTTCAAACAATAGATTATCATATACGGTGACACTATAACCACTAGAAACCAAGCAGTCTGTCAAATAGCCACCGATATAACCAGCGCCGCCGACAACTAAAACCCTCATATATCATCTCCATATTTTTTAACTTCTGCGTTAAATCCGCCAGCGGAATCGCCATTCAATATGCGAGCGATAATAGATATTAGTTTTTCATCTATACAGCGTTTAAGTCGAGCCCGCTCCTTTACCAAGCGCACATCTTCAACGGAGGCCCACGCACAAAACTTAGTATCAGATTTTCGTCGCATCACTTCATCCTTTAGAGTGTATAATTTAAAATTAACAATTGCAAGTCTGTCAACTAGTTCTCCGAAGCTCAACAATTCTTCGAATGGATTATCAAGCTTGAAATCTCCAGTATAATTCTCTATTACACGAATAATGCTCTCGTTAACCACATCGCTTGACTTATTCATTGTTATATACCAATGGCTGTGAGGGCGGGGTGAAAAGAGCGACGCAAGGTACCACGCGCCGACGTGAAAGCACCTTCAAGTTTGCGTCGCCCAGTGCATCTTGTTCGTGCTCAGAAATCGCACTATACAATTCTAATCTATATCGTTTTTGATTGGGTAAAAACTCATGAATTAGGTAATATTGTTCGCCCCAAGTCTTGCCATTTATGCCATTCGTAACAGAAAGAAAATCATGTATCATAACTGGAATCTCGATGTGTTTTAAAATATTATTACAATAATGCTCGGCGAAATTGTAAGAGTGGTCGCCATCTATGAACAGAAGGTCCGCTCTTTTACAACTGTCCACAATGAGCGGTGGAATATCGGAATGAGTAATATCACATTGCATAAAGTCCACTTCACCGTAAGACTCCTCATCAGCAACATCGTCCTTTGCATATGTTTTTATATGCTCCACGTCAAAGTGGTTGCAAAACATTCTAGTAGTGGTTCCAGCGCCAACCTCAACTACTCTTATTTTTCTCCCGACTTGTTGCGCCAACAATTTTATACAACAATTTAAAAGATGGAGATCATAATAGTTAAGTCCTGTGTCCGGTACTTCCGTGGCGCATCCTGGTGTCATACCGATTAGCTTGTTTATTTTTGACACATCAAATCTAGTTGTGCCAGCTAGAATCCCAAGATCGCCACATGTGTTTGACGGAATGACGGCTCTCCTTTCTATAACCGGGGCGACTAAATGCACGCCATTTGTTTTATCCATTGTAACTCTCCTGCATCCATTCGATAACCTCGGCGACGCTTTCCTCTAAACTAACCTGCGCCTCAAATCCTAAAACTGCTTTCGCCTTATTTGTATCGGGACTTCGCACTTGAACATCGTATAAATATGGTTCGCAATATTTCAGTTTCGTACCCGTGTTGTGAATTTTTTTCCAAACCATCTCGGCCAATTCTTTCACAGATGTTGCAACCGAAGAAGAAATATTAAAATCCTCATTCAGTGCTTTTTCAGACTCCATGGCAATTCTAATGCCTCTAGCAATATCGCGTCCGTTCGTGTAGTGGCGTATCTGATTTCCTTTTCCTAAAATTGGCATAAGATCTTCCGGCCCCAAATGTAAGGCTTTGTATATCAAGTCAGGGAGAACGTGGCTCATGAGCATTTTTATATTGCCCACTTCAGCTGTCTCCTCTCCCAAAGCTTCGCCTTCACCAACCCCAACGCAATTAAAAGGTCGCACTATGGTATAAGGCAAACCATATTGTTCGTAAGCGCCCCGACAAAAATACTCTGACGCTAGTTTTTGAAAACCGTAAGTGCTCGTGGGGGGTGGGCAAGATTTAATTTCTACTTCAGGCGTTGGGTAGCGACTTGTGTTTTCAAATACCATACTGCTCGATAAAACAACTATCCTTTTAAGTTGCTCCTCTGTGTGGAGCCTAATGGCAAGGTCAAATGTAGCTGCTAAAATTCTCTCATTCTCAGCCAACAAGTCATAGGCATACTTGTGAAAATAACTAATACCTCCAATCATCGCAGCATTAGCAATGATGTAGTCTGCATCTTTCATTACTGGGTGTGGTTGCACCTTTTTTGAATCAAGACTACAAATATCCATTTCCAATAAAACAAAATTTTTATGATTGTCATGTGCTCTTTCTACGGGACCGTATTTCGAAAAGTTATCTATACCTACAACCTTATATCCCCTCTCTAAGAGTTCGGCGCATAGATAAGAACCAATAAACCCTTGACTGCCTGTGATTATCACTTTTTTCATTTTCTATCCCACTTTTTGAAAAAATTATCCAAAGCAGATATAACCTTTTCTATATCTTCGTCGGTATTTATTTGCGACACACCAAGCATAATAAAGCGCTCAAGAATAGCGTTTGAATTTTCATGACTACCATAAGAGTCCCAAAGATGTTCTTTATTTTTATAAGCAGGGTGCCGCAACAAATTTCCACCGAACAACAACCTACATTCAATTTTATTCCTTCGGAGGTGGTCAATCAGGTGTTTTCTTTGGAAGTTAGTATTAGCTGGCAATAGAAGCGGGAACGAAAATGGAGATACTTCATCGTCAATTTCCCAGGTCTTAATTCCTAAATTAACATTCTTGAAATAATTATATAAGCGTCTATAGTGCGTTCTTCTAACTCGATCGAACTCGCTCATTTTATCCAATTGGCTAATCAGAATGGCACTTTGTATTTCCAATGGCTTTAAATTATATCCCATCCACTCATATTGATAATTCACCATATAATCACTCGGCAAGTCACAATTAGCACTAAGTCTTGTCGTCGGACAAAACGTGCCGGGGTCAACAGACCTAATACAACAATTTGGCGAAGCACAATATCTACCCCAATTTCTAAACCCCCTCATTGTTAGATGAAGCTGGTCGTCATTAGTTACAATGCCGCCGCCCTCTCCCATGGTTATATGATGGGCTACATAAAAACTAAATGTTGCCGCCTTCCCGTATGATTGGATGGGCGCACCGTTATGCTTTGTTCCATAAGCATCGCAGCAGTCAAAAAAAACATGCACTCCTTTAGATCTGGCTATGTCCAATATAGAATCAATATCCCCCTTAAGTCCTAATGTATGTGCAACAAAAACACCCTTCACTTTCTCTTTATCAAGAACCTCCTCGAATAATGAAGGCGACAAATTAAGAGTATCCAAATCAACGTCGACAAAGAGGGGGCGCAGGCCATTCTGAATAATAGGATTAACTGTCGTCGGAAATCCGCACGACAACGTTAAAATTTTATCATTGTCTTCAAAGAAAAGTTCTTTCGCCGCAGACATCATGAGAAGGTTGGCAGAGCTTCCAGAGTTTGATAACAGACCATGATTTCTATTCGATAAACGGGCTAACTTGCTTTCAGCCTCATAAGTAAATTTCCCTCCCGACCACCAATCATTAAATATTGCTTCCATGATGTTGTGATATTCTTCTTTGCCTAGCTTCGGACCCGCATATCTTACTTTGTCTATGCCACCCTCTTTCTCTTTTTCTCGAACCCAACAATCAAAAAGTATTTTAATTTGTTTTTCTATATCTTGCTTATTCATTTTTTTCCTCGAAAAATAAATCAAGTTTGCTAATCAGTTCATATTCGCGTGTAATCAGTTTCTCGCAATTTTCAGCGTGGACTCTACGCAGTTTATAATCTTCGCCATCGCTCCTGGCGAAGCTGTCCGATTTCATCCATTCCCACCAAACAAGGCATAAATCTGTAACAAGACCGCTGAAACTATTCTGCATTGTTCGCCAAATAAGTTTTAATATTTTTTAATATAGAATTTTTTTCGACTCCGTTGACTACGCGGTCAATCTTCGCGTCCAAGAAATTTGAAATTATGCTTCTATTTTCATTAAGAGCCATCATCTTATTGTTCATGTTAACATATTCTTCATCCGACAAATCTAGTTCATGCAACTTGTCTCTTATAAAAAATATTTTAATATTCTCAATCACAAGCTTGTCTATCAAATCACCTACGCTATGCATTTCATCTCCTCTAGATATTGTATCATATCCTTTTCCCATTTTAAAAGCGGAACTATCTTTTTTATTTTATTGCACGACATTAGAAATCTTCCATAGTTGTGAAAAGCTCTCTCATGTTTAGGAATTTTTTTTATCCTCAAATTCTGATTATAATGCTTCTTTATAAATCTACCATATTCGTAATGAGAAACTTTACCATCATTAGCAAGATTATACACACCTTCCAAACCGCCTCGCATTATTTCGTGCTCAAGCGTTCTCAAGATTTGTCCCAAGCTGACTGGATTAAACTCAACGTCATCAAGGACAACCTCGTCAGAAAACAACAAGTGCTCAGTTAATTTATTCTGTTTCTTTCCCGCCGAGTGACCAAATATTTTTCCAATTCGAAACACTATACCGCCATGATCCACCACCACCTTTTCGCTCATGAGTTTATGTTTACAATATTTATATTTTTGTGTCGTGTTGCTGCTCTCGTTGCATTCACCAACGTCATCATAGACATAATAAGACGAAAAATGTATAACCTTGCTTTTTGGAAATCTTCTAATAGAATCAGCAACAACCGAATAATTTGAAACATATGAAGCATTTGGATTACTTTCACAATACTCCAAATCCGGCTTTCCGATGCAATTGATAATATAATCATATCTAGCGTCGGTCCCCGCAATATCCACAGGCAATTTTTCTCTCACATAGCTGCCGAGATATCCTTTATGACCGAGAAGTAAGATATTCATAATATTTTTTTGTATATAGCGGGTGCGCATCGGTTTCGGGTATCAATCGCTCCACCTGTGAGATGTGTGTTGGTGGGTGGGGGCGGTGCAGGTCGCCCCTACTATTCGCCTCTCTCCAACCAGGCCAATCACTTTTCCACTTACTTATAAAATAATCTTCGTTGTAATAATCATTCATTGGTAATCTATCTTTTATTTCTTTTTTTGCTCTCTCTCTTGAAACCTCTAAATCATCCTCGTCACCGTGAACAAAAAATCCAAAATTACCAACATTGACAATTCTAATACCATTTTCTGAAGCTCTAATCATATAGTCCGGGTCAAAGTGTGGACCTGCAATAAAATCTTCGTCAAACCATCCAACCTGCGGAATTATAACTTTGTCAATACAAAATACTGCATGATTGTTCATTAGCACATATTGTCCCATCGCTAGCCCATGTTTAATTGTATCATACCACCCTTCCTTCAAAAAAACAACATCAGAGCTAGCGAATATCACATACCTATTTTTTGTCAACATCATACACAAGTTCCAAGCTTCTGATAGGGAACTTCTATAGGTTGATTCGCAAATACGAATTCGCCTATCGCTAATTGTATTGCAAAACTCCCTCAAAGATTTTATTGTATCTTCGTCCGACGCCGCATCTACTAAACAGAAATCCACCGATTTAGGACACGTCCTGTCGGCGGTCTTAATTGAATTAAAAAGAATGTCTTTTCGATTGCGGAAAGACCATGCTAACGTAAAGCCACCTTCCATCACTTATCTCCATACAATAACCAGCTGGTTGCATGATAAGCCTCCATCGTGCCCGCATCAACCCACCTGTCTTTGAGTATAGCATAGTTGCATGTGCTATTTTCAATAAAAACATTATTAACTGTGGATATTTCGTATTCTCCTCTTTCGGATGCTTTCACTTGTGATATCACGTCAAACACCTCATTGGAATATAGATATATTCCAACACATGCAAGATTGGTCTTTGGCTTGAGAGGCTTTTCTTCCACCTCTATTAGAACTCCGTCTTGAAAGGTGCCGACCCCATATCTTTGTGGATTTGTAACGTGCTTGAAAAAAAGTTTGCAAGCTGTGTTGTCCTTTAAAAATGATTCAATATGTGGTTGCAAATCTTCCTTAAAAACATTATCACCAAGCAATACAATGCATGCATCGGAACCAACAAAACCTTTACATAGTCTCAAAGCGCCCGCGATTCCGTCTGGCTGATCTTGGACCTTGTAAGTAAATGAACATTCATATTCCTTACCGCTGCCAAGCAAAGACATAATGCTCCCACAATGTTCTACTCCAACCACAATCATTATATCTTTTACGCCAGCCGTCACGAGTTTTCGAATTGGGTAGTGTATCATCGGCTCACCTCCCAACGGAAGAAGATGCTTGTTCGTAACCTTTGTAAGAGGGTATAACCTAGTTCCCATACCTCCAGCTAAAATAACGCCTTTAATTTTTTTCATAATACCACCTCACTGTCGTTTGTATGCCCTCTTCGAAGGTGTGGCGAGGTGCCCAATCAAGGTCTTGTTGGATCTTCGTGCTATCAATCGCGTAACGAAAATCGTGACCTGGGCGATCTGCGACATAGCTAATATAATTATGCGCATCAACACCAAGCGCGTCGCACACCGTTGTCACAACTTCAATATTCTTTTTTTCACATCCAGCTCCTATGCAATAAGTTTGTCCCAGGTCGCCGCACTCAAACACACTCCATAAGCCCTCACAGTGGTCTTTCACATAAATCCAATCCCGTACATTCAATCCCTCCCCATAAATTGGAATTTTTTTGCCATCCATTACTGATTCAATAATAGTGGGAATAAACTTTTCAGAATGTTGTCGGGGACCATAGTTGTTTGAGCAATTAGATATCGTCACCGGTAATCCGTACGTATGATAATAGGCTCTGACAAGAAAATCGGAAGCCGCTTTCGATGCCGAGTAGGGATTGTTAGGGTTATAGGGGGTTTGTTCATTAAATTTGCCCGTTGCGCCTAATTCTCCATACACTTCATCCGTTGAGACGTGGTGGAGTTTTTTAATATTAAATTTTTTCGCGGCTTTCAACAAATTATAGGTACCA
>Ga0098033_1000834_pt1 | contig 13381 bp, 16 predicted proteins | sample 1_EtaG_FD_75049 | JGI IMG/M metagenome (GOLD analysis project Ga0098033, IMG submission 75049) | Marine viral communities from the Subarctic Pacific Ocean - 1_ETSP_OMZ_AT15124 metaG | ecosystem: Environmental > Aquatic > Marine > Oceanic | place: Pacific Ocean | collected 2015-01-07
AGAACGGTCAACTTATACGCACGATAGGAGGAAGATATGGCAGCGATGGATACTTTAACATTGGCACACCCTGTAGACGATAAGAGAAAGGCATCAGTACAGACTACTAATTTCACCGGAGGGGATACAAGTGATGAATGCATAGATATTCGGGGCTTTGCAAATTTCACTGTGGTTTTTCCTGCGGCCATCGGTGCGGCGGTGGTTGTTCAGGTTTCTTATGACAATGACGCTGACAATTTTGTTCCATTGCACAGCCCCGGTGTCTCAGGGGCCGCTGTATCATTAGCCGATGGAGCCTTCGCTTATGATGTTCCTGAGTTGGCAGGATGCCACTATGTAAGGTTTACGACAAGTGGTACTCCTACTAAGGCTGTAAAGATTATGGGAAAAGTATAATGAGACGCATATGGAAGAAATTCTTATCGCTTATCATGCAGCAGAGCAATCGAAGGCGTAGGTAATGGCCCGACTATTCAGAGTGGCTTCAACATCTATACGCAGGAGATTAGCTGCTGCCACATCTTCAATATTCGGGACTGCTACGTTCTGTAGCGATGACGGTAGTTCAGGAACAGGGAGGTTCGCCTAATGGCTACTGATTTTCCGGGAGGGCTACAAGACTTTTCTGTTGTGGCAACTGGCAATAATATCACCGCCAGCAATCACAATACAATACAAGATACTATTGAAGCCTTAGAAGCAAAAGTAGGCATAACCAGCTCTGGTGAATCCTCATCTATAGACTACCTTTTAAAATCAACGTCATCGGGTGACCCCGGTCATTTGCATACTAAAGTTGGAACGATTGCAACCGGGGTCTGGAATGGCACGGCAATCGCCGATGAATATGGTGGAACGGGACAGACGACTTATGCCGAAGGAGATATTTTATATGCCTCCGGTGCAGATACTCTGACGAAGTTGGCGAAGGGGGATGACGATGACGTCCTGACGCTTGCGAGTGGTTTGCCAGAGTGGGCGGAGGCAGGAGGCGGCAGTTCCGCTTTCACCGAAGCCGTTACGATATCCGCTGAGGATGCTGATCCATTGCTAATTATAACGCAGACAGCCCCTTCTGCTACAGGAACGGCCCCGTTTTTAAAATTTGGCGATACCTCGCATACTCTCGAATGGAAGAAATCGGGAAACGGATTTCTTCTCAGTCATAGTGCTGGTTCAGCCTCGATATTGATGCAAAATAATAGTACCGTCACAATAGGTGGCGTTTTAGCGGCGGGGACTGCTTCGGTAACAGGGGTTCGAGTTAATGGTCACGGTGGGATTTATGGGTATGGTGGTTCAAAGATTCATGTTTATCCGACAGGATCAGCACCTCTTATTATCGGCTCAAATACATCGTCTAATAATGTATTACAAGTGTTCTTTGAGGCTATCCCCGTTAATTTTCAAGTCAATGTTCGCCATCACGGTATCGCAGGGATAACAGCCTCTACGTCTCAATCGCAGGGCAACGGTCCTTTGACAGCCGATGTTAATGTGATTGCTACAGTAGGTAGTGCTAATGATACGTGTACGATGCCTACAGCGGTTGCATGGATGAGAGTTACGGTGATTAATAATGATGGTGCGAATACTATGCGGCTTTATCCCGCTTCTGGGGATGACTTAGGAGCTGGTGTAGATGCGTATACAACTCTCGCCGCAGGTTCAAATATCACGTATCAGGCAATCGATGCTGTAAATTGGGAAGTAGTTTAGTTTACTAAGGAGGGTATGATGGCAAGTCCAAATTTGACAGTTAGAGGAGCATATTCGTTGGGGAGTTCGATCAGAAAAAACAAATCATCAACGCATAATTTCGGCACGGAAGAATCGCCAGATGTTCGGACCGTTTTTGTTTGTTCAATAACGGTATCTGCTGAGACAAAATATGAGCAGGGATCTACGGGAGTATTTCAGCGTGATAGCAGACCTATGGTGGCGATTGATCTAGTCGGTGCTGATGGCAACGCATACAAAGAAGCGATGTGGACGGGTGCGGAATATGAGGCGGCGATAGCGGCGGCGGTGACAGCGGCAGAGGTTTATATTAAAACGAACTACGGAACGGGGGCGTAATGTCTATCGATATAGCAGATGTGACGTTTATCGAAGAGGAAGATCTTGCACCGTTAGTAGATCTGGAGATTAAGATTGACGAGTTAAAAATACAGACCGTCCAGAAACAGGCAGAGCTACGCAAGCAAACGGTAAAATTGCGGCGCAAGCTGGGTCTTAAAATGAGCGACAGAATTGATCTTGCACAGGGTATTGCTGTCCCTATTGAGAAAGCCGTCGAGGCGGCCCCAGAGCAGAATGGAGCCGTGGCGTAATGGATTTTACCGAGCATCTTCCGCTCTTGTCATTGGTTGTGATTCCGGCGGTGGGTTGGTTACATCGTCAGCTATCCAAATTGGCTCAAGAATCTGTTGAGCAGGAGCAGAAGATCGGAGCAACCAATACGTGGCTTAAAAACCTCGATGCGGCCACCGCTCGACGAGCGGAGCTTGAGGTGCTGGTCGCACGGTTGGAGGCGTTAATGCATCGAATAGAGCGAGCTGAGTCATCAATAGATAAACTACGCAACGGGACAAGCAAATGACAAGAGAACAGGTGCAGGCCCGGATAGCTCTTACCAGAATACAAAGGAAGAACAGGACTCAAAATACTGAAGAGATCCTGGAGATGTTAAAGAATGATTTTGGGACCACCTTGCAGAGCGATGGGAACATGGTCAATCTCCTGGCTCCTAATTTTATGATGTCTACTAAGCGTCAGATGATGGCGCAGTTGTACCCTGGAGACCCCAAAATCCGATGTATCCCAAGGATGAGGGGGTTTGAAGATAGAGCGACTGCGGTGGAGACGTTGCTTGAGTATTATTGGAGAGAGTTGGACTTATCCAAGACGATGAGGAAGGTCATCGAGGATGCTCTGATATATGGGTATGGCGTTGCGAAGGTTGGAATGGGATCTTTGGAGACCAGCCTCGATGAAACTATGGATGAAGAGGAGAACGGGTTGTTGGCGGCAAGAGAGAATGAGTCAATGCTCGGCGGACAATCTGAGGAAGTTTTAGAAGATGATGCCCATGAAATTCATCTTCAAGAGCATATGAAGTTACAACAAGCCCCGGCAATATTAGAAGATGAGAATGCAGCTCAGATAATGGAAGCTCTAAGCGACCATATCGCTGCACATGAAGTTTTTATGGAGAATCCTGTCCCCAGTTTCCCGACATCCGCCGGTGCTGGCCCAAACTATGATTGGCCTTTTGTCGAGAGTGTTGGAGCAGATGTGTTCTGGGACCCGATGGTGACAGACCCAAGGACATCCGCATATGTAATCCATTGCGTTAAGAAAAGGTTGAAAGACGTTAAAAGAGATCCACTTTATAAAAACACATCAAATCTCTCTCCCGACTCATATGACAATGAGGAGTTCGATGCTTATAAAATGAGTGCTGGCGTAGGGGAAGATGAATCTACCTATATCCCTGAAGAATTGGGGACTATCACTTTATATGAGATTTGGGACGCTGAAAGCCGTAGTGTTTCCACCTGGGTAGAAAGCGAAGAAGATCCTATAAGGTCTCCTGATGAGGGGGCGTGGCCTTCTTTCATCGAGGGATATCCATTTAGGTGGCTGACATTTACAGATATGCCTGGAGAAGTTCATGGCCCCAGTATAATGGAGTATTTGAGGTGGCCGCAGAAGTTCTTGATGCGTATTTATTCGGAGTTGGCTACGCACTCTGACAGGGCCGGTATCAAGTATGAGGTAGATGAAAACAGGCTTGGACAAAGAGAAACGCAGGATAGTGTCGAGAACAAACTTGCTGACCCTACTTCTGGAGTTGCTATATTTGTCCAGGAGAGGGGAGCTATAAATCCTGTGCAGCCAGCGATGGTTGACCCCACTAAAATGCAGCTTATCAGCTTATTACAAACAGTTATCTACGAAAACTCTGGTGTTACTACAGAAATGAGGGGGGTGGGGGCTTCTGAGACAGCAACACAAGCGTCTATTATGGCTAGTTCTGCTAATATGCTCGCTGTTGATGCTATTAGTAGGGTCTCAAAAAGCCAACAGGATATTGGACAAGACCTGGTCGGGATATTAAGAGAATACGGGCCTGAGAATCAAGTCCTTCGCGTTGTATTGCCCGGCGGTCAGATGGGGTGGATGAATTATTCCAAGAATGACGTTCAGGCTGAGTGGCAAGTTCTAATAGAGATGCCTTCCCCGGCTCAAAGCGATAGGGATCTTCAGCAGTTTCTAAATATGTTCCATATGTTCTCTCCACATATGGATGCCATGGGCCGAAAACAGGCGATGATGGATGGGATGAGGCTGTTTGGGATTCAAAACCCAGAGTTGTATGCTATAGAAATGCCAGCTGACCTTGCTGCTTTGATTCAACTGGAAAACCAAGGTATGTCGCAAGGGACTCCTGCACAAGCTTATCCTGGACAGGAACATCAGAAGCATATCGAGGGTCATTCTACTGCTATGCAACAGTGGAATCAGTCATTACAGCAGATGATACAGAGTGTTGTTCAGCAGAATCCTGCTCTACAGCAAAACCCAGAAGCCTTACGGGCCGTCCAACAGCAGATCATGGAAAGCCCAGAAGGTGGGCAGATCGGGAATGCTATCCAACTAGCCCAACAGCATATACAGCAGCATCAGGAATTAGCGCAGAATGCAGGAGTCCCACAACAAGGTGGGGAGCAAGCAAGTAGACGCAGACAGTCGGTCCCATATCCTGTAGGGAATGAGGGCAGGACGGAAAGCATTTTGTCTAACCAAGAACAGGGGACTTAATTATGCCACGGAGAAAAGGAACTTGTGGTGGCAAGGTTGGGAGACCACCATCGAAAAGCGGCAGGAAGCCTCCTCGCTTGAAAAAAGGGGCAGTCGTTAAAAAAAAAGTTTTTGAGGGTTAATGATGGGAGTTTAGACTATGCCTAGGTATGAATACAAGTGTAAAGGATGTACGTGGCACGGGCTTCTGTGGAAAGCGATGAACCAGAGGGATGACGCTCATTGCCCCAAATGTAGCCGTGTTGTAGCCAGGAACTATGGTGTGATGGGGCTTCCCAACACGCAAAGTCCTGTTGTCGATAACCGTTTTTTTAATAATGGGAGGGGGGAGTATGATCCTGGCCTTGGAGAGGTGATACATTCCAGAAAACATCGCCAGGAGGTGATGGAGGCCAAAGGACTTCACGAGGTTTCTAAGTACGACAAGGATCTTTTTCTTAAGGATAGGGAGATTGTTCCACAAACAACAGCGGAGATAAAGGACCAGGTGGAGAAGGCCGAGGGGATGGTCCAGAGTGGTGAGTGGAAGGCTGGGTTACCTGAGAAAAGAGTACAGGAGATAGAGAATGGCAAATCCCAAGGGTCGTCCGAGTAATGCGGAATTGATTGATAAGTTGAGGGATGAAATTAAAAAAGATATTGACCGAATTGAAAATATTTCATTTCTTTTATGTCCAGATTGCGGGAAAGATCAGAAGAACGTAAAAATGAATTGGATTAATGCAGATCAGTTATCGTTTGGAGATTATGTAGATGTCAGGGCAGAACTGAATTGCCCCGACTGCAATAGCCATTGGCAGTTCAAGCTGCCACAGTTACAGAGATCGCAACCTCAGAACAGGTTGTCCGCAGTCATGGTGGATTTTTAGGGGAGAGGGATTATGAACCATGTGTCATTGTCAGCGGAGGAGCAACAGGCTGTATCTAAGGTCTACAATGAGTTTCAGGAGAACAACCAAAAGGCTCACGACCAGGCAAGGAAGATTATTGCTGAAGAATTCGATATAGAGGAGTCTGAGGCGGAGATCCACCCGGACATGGAAAGCAAGTTTGAAACGATAAGGAACAGCATGAACAACTCTGATATTGTGAGCGTAGATCCTAATACAGGGGAGCCGGGGAAGCAAGTCCCACGGCCTAAAGTCGCAGCACCTAAGTTTGCGAACAATATGGCACAAGCAAAGATGCCACCGCCTCAAGGGGTGGAATTGGATGCAGGAGAAATAGAGCAGTTGCTGATAAACAATGGATTAACAGTCCTTCAGTCGGCTTCTGACTATACCCAGGGAGTCATTACATTTGTAGTGACTAAACAGTAGGAGTATATGATGTCTGAACAATACGCTGGAGATTATGAGGATATGCCCGTTGATGATTCAACCGACATCGATTCAGAAACCCAGGATGGAGCCGAGTCTTATGAGGCAGACTCCGATCCAATTTACAACGAAGCCTCAGATCAAGATTCTGATGTTGACGATAGCCAAGGCCGACAGGTAACTGACAGACAGTTATATGCCCGCTATGGAGAAATCAACCAGAAGTACCAATCGTTGGACAATAAGTTGGATCATCTGCTAATGCAAAACCAACAGTTGCAGTCACAACAATTGCAACAGCCGCAACAGCAGCAGTCCAGTTTACCAGATTCTTCTGTCTATAATGACATGGATGCCACTCAAAGGGACGCTGCGGACAAGATCGTATCACAGCATCCCATTGTTAAGGGCCTTTTAGAGGAACGTGACCAACGACTAAATCAACAACAAGCGTATGCGAATCAGCAGGAACAAGCATACGGGCAGCAACTGCAAGCTCAGAAACAGGAGTTTTACGGCGTGATGGATGGCGTTAGAAACCAATTTGGCGATGAGATTGCAGAGGATGTCACTTCTGAGCTTGAAGATACAGCCGAGTTGGTAGGGTGGAATCTTGAAAATCCATCCTTCCAGCGAAGGTTGAAGAAAGAAGTCCGAAAGCTCGGAAAACTCGACAAGTCAAAGCGAAACAACAGGCAACGAGGATCTTCAGAGCGTGGCAGCACCAGGGACCAATCTGCCGGGTTACCCACGGCCCTTAAAAAGGGAGCAGATGGGAAGCCATATTTTGATTGGGAAGCTGGAGTTGATGAGGCTATGAAGGAAGCTCGCAAAAACAGGAGTCTTTAAATGCCTAATTCTCAATTAGGATTAACTTATGCATCCTATAAGGATGAGCCGTTTCTGACGGCTAATATGCAGATCTGGTTAAAAGATCGAGCAGTAGACCAGGTCTTCAATGGGGTTACACTCTTTAAGTGGCTTACAGGTCGCGACCAGGACAACTTGTCGCTGAATCAAGTTAAAGCGTCAGGTGCTTTGGAATACCGCGATGGTGGTCAGTCGATTGATGTACCCCTGCTTACCGGTACGAATTCTACTGTACAGAGTTATCACCAGTATCAGACTATCGATACTACGCCACAGGCTGGCATCGGTCCGGCAATGGTTGATTGGCGAGAATATGCTGTTACCGTCACCATCTCCAAGTTTGAAGAGCTGGTAAACATGGACAGCAAATCCCGTGTCATTAACCTTCTGAAGACGAAACAGCTTCAGGCAGAGAAGTCATTGGTGGATCGTCTTAACAGCGATCTGTGGAAAGGCGATGCTGGAAATACGGCTGGCGCGCCTATCGCAAAAACGAACACTACCGATATTGATGGTGTTCCATATTGGGTCCGGGCAATACCAACAGCGACAGCCAATGTGGCCGGTATCGCCCAAGGAACGAACTCCTTCTGGCAGAACAAAGTCAATTCTTCTGGTGGGGTGGTAGGGTTGCTTCCATCTTTTGCCGCTGAAGGAAAGAACGATATTCAGCTTCTTTCGATGGAAGCCTCTGGTGGTCCTGGCCTCGACGAGGTGAATGCTTATTTTACCAACAAGACCGTGTTTAATTATATGTGGGATTCGTTGGAAGATATGCGCCGTTATTCGTCCGGTGATGTAGGTGATGTGGGCTACAAACGTCTCAGCTTTCAGGGTGTTCCGGTTTATTGGGACCCGGCACTGTCAAGTGCTGTTGATTCGAATAGTGCTTCTTTCAATGCAGTCTTTGGTCTTAACAGCGATTACTGGAAACTCGTAGTACACCGCGATGCCTTTATGAAGTCTGATGGCTTCCGTTCACCTACGAACCAGACTGCTAAGACTGCTATCATTATGTGTATGCTGAACCTGGTATGCATGAGCCGCCGCCGCCAGTTCTTGCTTTATGGCATAGCTGCGTAAGGAGGTTTATGATGGCTGTTTCTTTGACCAACCGTTCAGTTGTAGGAAATATGAGGTCGCTTACTTATAGTTGCCTTGCCAGTGATACTTTGTCTGTACCTGTCACTTTCCCTTGTTCTATTACTGCGGTTGATACAACTACAAAAGTCGCTGTTCAAACATTACTTAGTGGTGGCGATCTTACTTTTACGGCCGATGCCGGTAGTGATGTCTTGAGAGTCAATATTATTGGTGTAGGAGGAGGTTAATTATGGCAGTAGATTTCAGGGCTGCTGAAGCAGAAATTGTTAGTCAAGATTTCGATGTAGCCCAAGATTTTAAAGCTAACGAACTTGGTACAGTAGCCAAGTTTCGTGATGTTGGTTCTACTGATTATGGCACTGCTCTCTTTAAGTATGTGCAGTATGAGCAAGGAGCGGCAGCTGTCGATGGTGTTGCCAATGAGGTTTGTTATTACTATCAAGCAGATGGATTCTCAACGCATCAGGTGAGTTCAGATGCATCTGACTCTATCTTTGCAGCTACATCTATCCTTGGAGCAGGTGTCATGCATAGTTCACCTTCTGACTCCCAGTATCTCTGGATTCAGTTGACTGGGCCTGCAACTCTGGCTCAAGTTCCTGTTGTAGGTGGTGGCTCAGCTATTGCCCCTGCTGATGGCGCTGCTCTTACGTCTACAGGAACTTCAGGGGACGATGGAAACCTGATGACCGTAAACATTGCCTCTATAGCAACTGCGACTTTAGGCTTGGCTTATGTCTGTGCCTATATCGATGATCAGAGTGACGGTCAAATTATATGTGACTTTCTGCACTAGGTTGTAATCAGTTCTGTACAGAGGGTGTTCTCGTTGGGCGAAGCCCTGACCACACCCTCTGTATTCAGGAGGTTTTCCTATGACGCTTGGTGAGATGAAAGACATCATCGCGAATAGGCTGGGGGATACCTCTACCAATACGGGAGACCGTATCGTTGAGTTCATCAATGATATTATGTTCCGTATTTCAGACGATATCCAGTATCCCGGCGAAAGGCGATGGGGGCAGATACGCACCGAAAGCGGTAGATTTTCCTATCCTCTTGATCCAGATGTAGGTTCTGTTATTGAGCCTATGATAGTGGCAGACAGTAATGCCAATATCTGGATGACCCCTGTAGAGACATTTAATGCTAATGTTCAGAATCCTACCTCTACAGGCGTTCCCCACAACTTTATGCTGTACGGGAACTATGGCGTGGAGAGACAGCCTTCATCCACTTTGACTTTTACAGCAGAAACTAGCGCAGCTTATTTAACTGCTGAGGTTACTGCTACTATACAAGGGATGGTTGATTTCAGAAACATCTCTGAGTCTTTAACCTTAGCAACTGGTGTGGCTGCGGCTGGCACAACTACTAACAGATTTACGACTATCGACAAGATATCACTGTCAGCCGCCCCGACCGACAGTATAATCGTCAAATCCAATGGGGCTACATCTACTGATATTAAAGTCGCTCGGTTTACTACATCAGAAACTGATGCGGCTACTTCTGATTATGGATTGTTTAACCCTGCTAGCGATCTGAAAATAGTGAGCAGTGTAACAGAGGGATCTTCCCATAGCGTATCGATTACGGGTTATGGTCCTTTGTTGGGGGCTATAGATTCGGGAGTCTATCCGATACTTCAAGACAATGTTTATTTAGAAGAGGCTAAAACAGCTACGTTTAGTTCTTCTGATGAAACTTCTGTCCATAGGTACACAACTATTGAAAGTATTTCGGTAGATTCAGAAACTGATGGAGTGATTTCTATTACCTCTAATCCTTCTTCCCAGCGTGTAGCCACGATACCTAAGAAAAAGAGATCTCTCGATATCCCAATAGTAGGATTTTATCCTATACCAGACGGAAAAAGGATTAATTATCAGTATTACAGAAAGCTCATTCCTCTTACCCTGGATGGCTCTCGTCCTGCAATGGATGAGAGGGTACACAGATATATAATGAAATGGGCAGAAACGGCAGTCCTTGCCTGGTATGGTGAATCAAAGGGAGTATCTGAAGTTATACAGATATCCACTCCCTCCTGGATGCAGGACATGAGAGCCATCAGAGGTATCCTGGGGCTGAGTGCAAATCCTGAAGTCGTCATTGGCGGTAGGGCTTTGAACATATCACGCCGATATGGGGCCACCGCCATGTTGGACCCTGCACATTATTCCAACTAATGAACCAACTATTCTCGATAGACCTCCTTGACCTCAAGGTGGTAGATGTTGTAAGTGCGGATAAGATCTACCCACCGCATTTCAAGACTGTGCAGAACAGGCAGCCTGTACCTGTGGGGGCTTTAAAAGAGAGGGATGGGTTGGTTGCCGGGGATGTGATCTCAAGTGCGAAGGTGTGGGAATGCCAGCTTATTACGCCATTCTTCTTGAAGGGAAGTCCTGACACTGATACTATAGCCGCTTACTCAAATGTAAGAACGGAGTACCACACAGGAGACGATCTATGCCATCTATTTGAGAATGTGGCTGGCGTTTGGAGTCAGATAACAACAGCCATTACAACCCCTGCCTCTTCAATTGTAGATGAAGGGTTTTATTATGTGTGCAATGCCTTAACTACTGTTTCTAATGTTATTACTCCTGTGCTGATTTTGGTTAAAGCCGATAGTACAGATTCTTTAACTAAAAGTAATACAGACAAGAATTGTTGTTTTGCTATCTATCGCTCGCCTAGTGATGGAGAGATTACCGTTCGGTCAATTGGAAATGCTGCGAGTACTAACGCCCCAGAAGGGACAGGGGCTTTAGATGGGATAGAGACCCTTAATTGGCAGTCAGCCATGTGTGCTGAATATCATCTTAATAAACTGTGGGTAGGTGGAATTAGAGAACCTGTTAATCCTGATGCAATTGGAGCAACTACAACTAATGAATTAGTCAATAGGCATAATAGGATTAGATGGTCTAAGACAGGGGATTGGGATACTAATTATGTAGATGCAAACCCAGGAAATGCAGGGTCATGGGGAGAAGCCGGGACAGGGTACTTGGACATCCCTGTGACAGGGGAACATCGAGTAGTGGGGTTGAGGCAGTTCAGAGGGCAGTTGTACGCACTTACTACAAGTGATCTATTTGTCGTAACAGGAACCACCTCTGCCCAATTCGGATTAACCCGTATATGTTCTTCCCCTTCAGCGGTAGGTCTGACCATGTGGGCCAGCGACAACTATCTCTTCTGGGCTGATGCCAATGGGATTCAGATGTTCAATGGCTCCCAGGTTAAGAATATAACTGAAGACACGGTTCCACTTGCATACAAGCAGAAGCAGATAGAGCAGTATAATCCTTTAGGCACGACAATCCCGACGGGGTACGGGAAAGTCCCCACAGCTTTTATAAACGAGAAGTTAAAGATATATGGAATCCATTGGCCTGACTTAAGTGCTGGGAATTATCCTTCATCTCCTGACCTACCGGGGAAGGAGACATGGCTGTATAACTACAAGTCCCAATCGTTTTCTACTTATGTGTATCGTTTGGGGGCCAACTACACCGATGTAAACTATGTATCAGATTATCACGATACGGGGTTTGTTTGGATGGGGTTGAGTGGCACAGATAGAGGAACGTCTGTGATAGACAATCCTGTGGCCGCAACATACACTTTTGAGCCTTCTACAGACGTTCCGGACGATCCGGGTGGGGCAGTAACGACTATCCTGGAGACAGGCGATCTTAACCTGGCGGCGATGAATGGCTTTTCATATGAAGATGTTATAAAGTTGAACAGGGTAGATTTTTATGTGGTTCCTGACTCCTCCTCGGTCATTACTTACAAGATCGATATAACGATAGACAACACAGAGCAGGCGCAACAAACCGTTTCAGTGGCCGCCAGGTTAGATGCTACGCAGCCACAGCATTATGTTGTGCCACTGCCGACTTCCAGGGCTGGAAGTTTCTTCAGGGTGAAGATCACTGAGGATACTGCGGGTGTTAAAGGCGATCTGAGACGAGCCGATCTATTCTACGAGGTTATGTTTAAAAGAGGTGGAGCAAGGAAATGACCTTAATCGAAGAAGAAGAGATCGCTGTAATCGTTAAGAAGACATTAGCTGATGCTCTCCCTATCAGCAACACTCCCGGTCCTGTCGATGTGACGGGGGAAGGGGGGTTCGCAGCCTTGTCTCTGTTGTATCTCGATGCCAGGGGGGATCTATTTATAAAAGAGCAGCAGAATCAACCTCTTGTGTGGGATGGGACAGACATTACTATCGGGCCTACCAATAGTGAGCATATAACTATTAGTCCTTCTGCTATTGATTTTAAGGATGGCGATGATGTGCTAACGAGCATAACCCCTGGGGCTATTACGGTAGGGGAAACAGGGACTGGCAAGATTAATACTTATATAACATCATCATCTTTTTCAGTGAGAGACGATACGACTAAAATGTTAGAGCTTACTGTTGCAGGGACAAACCAGATAATACAAATAGGTACTACTTCTGGGTCTCAGCAAGCATGGCAGTTCCTGAAACTTAACAATGATAGAGACTTGTCTTTAAGACCCTCTGCCGCTACTACAGGAGAAACCACCTTTAAGGTGATAGACTATGCTACCAGTTGGAAAGGATTCAGGGTTTACCATCAAGATGATGTGTCTGATCCTGCGGAAGAGACCACCTTTCTTAGTTCCAATGTGGGCCATATATCCATAGGGGATGAAAGTGAACTGAATAGATTAATATCAGGCGGCCATATATCTCAAGTTGAAGATGGCGCAGCTACCAATTTATTTAAAGTCACCATAGCCGCCAATCAGTTTTTCTATGGCGTCCTTACTATTATATCGTGGCAGGATGCGACTCATGGTGCTGCCACTACAGATGCGATCAGAAAATACAATGTCTTCGTAGGATATAGAGGCTCGTCTTATCCTGCTTCCAATCCTAAATTTGTTCTTTTGTCTGATTTTAATATGGGGGATGCGGGAGTATTGGATACTTTGGCTATTGCGGAAGCTGGTAATGATTTTACTTTTTCTATAGAGAGAGATTTAACCGCTGACACAGTCTTTCCATTAGCCTATACGATAGAAGCAACGACCAGCTCTGATGTTACCACATTTGTTAATCTTTTGAATTGACAGGAGAGAACAATGGACAACATAAAGGAAGAGTATCAGAAGAACTACGTTAATGTGCTTGCCAAGTTAGGCGAGGTGGAGCTTATTATCAGTTTACACACAAGCATGAAGAAAGAACTATTGGAAGAGGCAGA
>Ga0098033_1000836_pt1 | contig 13351 bp, 17 predicted proteins | sample 1_EtaG_FD_75049 | JGI IMG/M metagenome (GOLD analysis project Ga0098033, IMG submission 75049) | Marine viral communities from the Subarctic Pacific Ocean - 1_ETSP_OMZ_AT15124 metaG | ecosystem: Environmental > Aquatic > Marine > Oceanic | place: Pacific Ocean | collected 2015-01-07
CTTATAAAGGAACAAAGGTAGGTAACTTTGGTGATGTCTCTAATTTTTCATTTTACTTTGGTCATCACATTACTACCATTGAGGGTGGTATGGTTTGTACCAATGATGAAAAATTATATGATTTAGCTAGATTGTTTAGGTCACATGGAATGACAAGAGAAGCTTCGGTTCAGATTCAAGAACATTATGAAAGAAGTCGACCTGATTTAAATCCATTGTTTACCTTTGCTGTGCCTGGATATAATTTCAGAAACCAGGAGATAAATGCTGTTTTAGGTTTAGAGCAATTAAAAAGATTGGATTACAATTGTAACGAAAGAAGAGAAAATTTTAAACTTTGGGTTGATCTATTGGATTCTAACAAATTCTGGACTGATTTTCATCAGAATGGAAATAGTAATTTTGCACTTCCTTTAATTTTAAGAAAAAAAGACTTGGAATTGTTTGAAAAATGTTGTATATTACTACAAGAAAAAAATGTTGAATATCGTGTAGGAACTGCGGGCGGTGGTAATCAAGCAAGACAACCTTATTTAGATAAATATGAATATGATTATCGTAGTTTAGCAAATGTAGACCATATACACGATTTTGGTTTATACATTGGAAATCATCCAGAGTTAGTCGAAGAAGATATTGTTGAATTGTCTGAGGAGTTAATTTCATTATGATTGATTTGAATGATAAGAATATATTGGTAACTGGCGCCAATGGAATGATTGGTAAAGAACTTGTTAGGATATTAAAAGAAGAATATTCACCTGAAAGTGTACTTGAGGCTGATTTACCAATTTATGATTTAAGAGAAAGAGTGGATGCTGCTTATGTATGTGATGGTCAAGACATCGTATTTCATTTAGCTGGAATCAAAGGTTCACCACAGAGATGTATGGAAGCGCCAGCATCATTTAGTGTTCCTATGATTCAATTCAATGCCAATATGGTTGAGGCTGCTCATCATTATGATGTTGAGTGGTTTCTCTACACGAGTTCAGTTGGTGTGTATCATCCAGCAGAGGTGTTTGTTGAAGATGATGTTTGGTCTACTTTTCCAAGTGAAAACGATTGGTTTGCTGGTTGGGCTAAAAGAATTGGTGAGATGAATGTTGAGGCATATATGAAACAATATAATTGGAATAAATGTTCAATAGTAAGGCCGGCAAATGTTTATGGTATCAATGATAATTTTGGTCAATGGTCAATGGTTGTTCCATCATTGATTAAGAAAGCTATAGAGAATGATGTTTTATCAGTATGGGGTGATGGCTCACCGATACGAGATTTAATCTATGCCGAAGATGTCGCTCGTGGTATGATTCATATGGTGGAGAATAAAATTACCAAACCAGTTAATCTTGGTAGTGGTACAGGGGTAACTATAAAAGAGGTTGCCGAAATCATAGCTAATTATTTTGATATAGATATTGAGTGGGACATCGACAAACCTATGGGTGACATGAAAAGATTGATGAGTACAGAGAGGGCTGAAAGTTATGGTTTCAGTCCTAAAGTAAGTTTAGAAGAAGGTATAATCAAAACCATAAAATGGTATGAGGAGAACAGAGATGTTTTATAAAAATAAAAAAGTATTGGTAAGTGGAGCTGGTGGTTTAGTTGGTTCACAAGTGGCAAAGATGTTAGTTGAAGAGGGTGCTATAGTTAGAGCTAGTTATAGAAGTAGGGAAGTTCCAAACTGGGTTGGTGATGTTGAAAAAGTTAAAGCTGATTTTATGAACATTGAAGATGTAAAGAAATGTGTAGAGGGTATGGAGATAGTCTTTGTATGTTCTGCTAACACATCAGGTGCTGGAGTTATGGCTCACGATCCTTTACAACATGTGACTCCAAATCTCATAATGAATTCTACTCTTATGGAAGAGTCATACAGAGCTGGGGTTGATAGATTCTTTTTTGTTAGTAGTGCCACTACATATCCACCAGCAGATTATCCTATTAAAGAAGATGAAGTTTTTGATGGAGATCCATATAAGACTTATTATGGTGTTGGTTGGATGAAAAGATATACTGAGATATTGGCACAATTCTATCATAGAAATGATATGATGAAAATTGCCATTGTAAGACCAGCAAACATATATGGTGTACAAGGTGATTTTAGTGATGAATCTGGACATGTGTTACCGGCTTTAATAAGAAGAGCTTTAGAGAAACAATCACCTTACATGGTTTGGGGTAATCCAGATGTAGTTAGAGACTTCACACACTCTGTAGATATGGCTCGTGCTTGTTTGGATGTAGTTGAACACTACGCTGTTTGTGATCCTATCAATATCGCTTCTGGTAATTTAGTTACTATAGGAGAGAGTGTTGATTTGATATTAAAATGTGCAGGTCATAATGTCACACCAGAGTATGATGAAAGTAAACCTGTCACGATTCAATATAGAGCATTAGATACTACAAAAGCTAAAGAGGTGATTGGTTATGAGCCAACCATATCTTTTGAAGATGGTATACAAGAAACTGTAAATTGGATTAGGGAGAATATGTAGTGTGGCCACCGAGGCATACTTCGCAGTTAGAAATAACTGTTAACATCGCACACAAGGGTTGTGCTGTAGCTTGTATAGTTTGCCCACAAGACAAGTTATCTAAGACCTACAACTTATATCCAGAAAATAAATTAATTAGAGACTTATCATTTGATACATTTAAAACTGCTATTGATAAAGTTCCACTTACTACTGAATTGAAAGATGGTATAATAAAAACTATAGAGTGGTACAGGGAGAACAAAGATGTTCTTTACTGATAAAAAAGTAGTCGTAACTGGTGGTAGTGGTTTTGTTGGGACTCATTATCTTGAAGAACTTTTGAATAGGGGTGCTATAGTAAAAACTCATGTACACGAAAGACCATTACAGATACAAGATGACAGAATAGAGGTAAAATATCATTTAGATTTAACAAATATCGATGATTGTATGGAGTTGATAGATGGTGCTGATTATGTTGTTCATTCGGCTGGTAATATTGCTAATCCAAAATTAGTACCAACTGATTTTCAGATAGCATTAAATCAAATAACACTTATTACTAATGTTTTAGAGGCAAGTTACAAATGTGGTGTAAAGGGATTCGTTGATATAAATAGTTCTACTGGATATCCAGATAAAAGACATCCTATAACAGAAGAAGAGTTTTGGGATGATGAACCATACATCTCATATTATGGATATGGGTGGATGAGAAGATATCGTGAAAAGGTTATGGAACATTGTTCTCATTTAACAGATATGAAAATTGCAATAACAAGAGGTACTGCTATATTTGGACCTTATGATAATTTTGATTTAGAAACTTGCCATGTAGTTCCCGCACTTATCAATAGAGTTTTGAAAGATGAAAACCCATTTGTAGTATGGGGAAGTCCTGATGTGGTTAGAGATTTTCTCTATGTAAAGGATGTTGTGAGGGGTGCTTTATTAGTATTAGAAAAAGGTGAATCTATGAGGCCATATAATCTTGGTTATGGATCGACTATAACTATTGGTGATATTGTAGATACTATTTTAGAAGTCACGGGTAAGAATCCAGAAGTTGAATGGGATGAGTCTAAACCAACGACAATACCATTCAGAATGGTGAGTACCGATAGAATACAAAATGAACTTGGTTTTGAACCTAAATGGTCTTTCGAAGAGGGAATCAAAAAAACCGTAGATTGGTATGTTAATAATAGGAGTAGATAAAATGAAGCATGATTATAATAATTTTATAGAGGAATATAATAAGGATGGTTTTGTTATAGTTGATAATCTTTTACCAGAAGAAATAGCCAATAAATTAGAGAGTATATATACTGAGGATGGAAATGAATGGGAATTTATTGATCAATATAGGGATCAAGGATATAGTAAAGGTAAATATGGTAAACAGTATACTGATTCACCATATTTTCCAGGAGTAAATGAGGCGTATACTGCTAAGTTTTGGAGGTCAAATAAATTAGAGGTGGAAACATCAAGTATATTTGATGAATATTTTAAACCAGCTTTAAAATCTATTTCTCAATCAGAATTGAGTGAATATGATGTAAGGTGCTATAAGCTTGATGAAGGTTGTCATTATAGAACACATATTGATGATTGGTTAGGTGTGATTGGTTGTATTTATTATATTAATAAAAGTTGGATATGGGATTGGGGTGGAATACTACATGCGGGAATGGATGATGGTGGTGATCAAATTATCCCAATATTTCCTAAATTTAATCGGGCTGTTTTTATAAGTCACGGTGGGTTTAGATTTCCACATTTTATCAGTCCAGTAACTAATTACGCATTAAATCCAAGACTTACAATGATATCATTTAATAAATAGGATATATAAAATGAGAATTTTAATTACAGGTGGTACAGGATTTGTCGGTAGTCATATGATTGACTATATTCTAAAGTATGCTATAAGACCTAATGGTAAAATCTATTGTACAAAACGGTGGATGGAAGACACTAAAAATGTAGATCATATTGATGATGACAAATTTGAATTCATCGATTGTGATTTACTTGATGGTGCTAGTATACAGAGAGCAATAGAGATATCAAAACCCGATAAGGTATTTCATTTTGCTGCTCAAAGTTTTCCTGAAGTTAGTTTTAAGATACCAGTAATTACATTACAAACTAATGTAGTTGGTACGACCTATTTATTGGAAGCTATTAAGAATTCAGAATACGATCCAGTTATAGTTAGTATATCTTCAAGTGAAGTTTATGGTATGCCAGAAGAACACGAAGTTCCCATTAAAGAAACCAATCCTATCAGAGCTGCTAATCCATATTCAATATCTAAAGTTGGACATGATTTAATGTCTCAGTATTATAATAAAGCTTATGGTATGAAGATAATCATAACTCGTATGTTTAGTCACGAGGGTGCTCGTAGAGGTAAACAATTTGCTCTATCTTCATTTGCCCATCAAGTCGTGTTAAATGAAAAAGGTAAAGGTGATGGTTTTATCAGACATGGTAATTTAGATTCCACTAGAACTTATGCTCATATTGATGATGCGATAAGAGCATATTGGTTGTGTTCTAATAGTGATAGGTTTGGTCAGATTTATAACATAGGTGGTGACCATACTTGTGCGGTTGGTGATGCTTTAGATAAATTGATAAGTATGTCTACAAAGGAAGGTTTAAAAAAGAAATTAGATCCCGATAGAGTAAGACCAACCGATATTACTCTACAGATACCAGATACCAGTAAATTTAGACAAGAGTTTGGGTGGACACCAATGAAAGATTTGACTCATATATGTGATGATTTATTGAATTATTGGAGAAAGATATTATAATGTTAAATGATACGGTAAAAGTGTTTCAACCAAATTATCATGATGATTTCAGAGGTGATATTTGGACAAGTTGGGATGATATAGAATATCCAAAGCTGGATTGGAGAAGAGATAAATTTTCGACTTCCCGTAAGGGTGTGTTGAGAGGATTACATGGAGATAGCAAGTCATGGAAACTTGTAAGTTGCATTTATGGTGAGGTTTATTGGGTAATCGTTAATCCAGAAAAAACAGCTTGGGATTGGACTATACTTAGTAATAAAAATAAGAAACAAGTATTAATTCCACCGACATATGCCAATGGCCATTATGTTTTAAGTCACAAGTGCGTGTTTCATTACAAATACGCTTATCCAGGTGATTATTCGGATGTGGATGAGCAATTTGTATTGAAATGGAATGACTCGAATTTAAATATAGATTGGCCTTCAAACAATCCAATACTTTATGGTAGGGATAGGTAATATGAAAATAGTAATTATCTTACCTAGCAGGGAAGAATTTGTAGCTTGTGAAGTAATTAAAGGACTTCATAGGAGAGGTGTAGAATTAATACCATCTTCACCCTTATCTAATTTTCGTAATTTATATAGAGTTGGTTATGACGATATACCAAATATACGAGAATATTCGGATGATGAAATTATAGAACATTCAAAATCTGCAGATTATATTTTTGTGCTTTGGGGTAAATTTTCCTCACCTTATGATAAAGATCCTGGTGGGAAAATGTATTTAGTAGATAAAATCAACGAGCCAGATAAAACTGTTTTTATCGATGGCAGTGAGTATTCACATACAGGACATAGAGCAGATGGGCAAAGTAGAAAAGACAAATTTGATTATTCTAAAGGTATACCGTGGATATGGCAAGAGATGAGAGATAAAGTTAAGTGGTATTTTAAACGAGAAGTATTTCCAGAGGATGTGGTAGAATACAATGTAATTCCTTGTCCTTATCCATTTCGTATAGAAGATAGACAACCAGATGCAGTAAAAGATATAAGTTTATTTTGTGTTTTTGGTCATCTATCTACTGGTTTGCGTGCTGAAGTGGAAGAAATTAGTCGTACTCTATCTCATGATTTGCCAATGGTCACTGGCAGTCAACCAGGTGGTCGTGAAAACTATTTAAATTTGATGTCGAAGTCTCATTTGGTTGTCGATGCGTGGGGTGGTGGGGATTGTACAGTTAGGAGAAGTGAGACTCATATGAATTCATCAGCATTGATTATGCAAAAATGGAATATTTTAGAACCATATCCGTTTACTGATGGGGAAAATGTGATTTTGTATGATACCCCAGATGAATTTGAAGAGAAGGTTAATTTTTATTTGAAGGATTTAGATAAACTTATAGAGATGGGAAAGAATGGTTATAAACATGGAATAGAATATCATACTACTGAAAAGAGAGTACAATATATATTTGATATAATAAGTAAAAAAATTGAGTGGGAATTGTGATTAAAATTAGTGTAATGTGGATGACTAGAAAACGGTCACATGAACTTATATATTCTTTATCATCTTTCATACATAATGCAGATGATAATGCAAATGTAGAATATATTTTTGTTACTGATCCGGACGATGAAGAAACATCGATAGCATTAGAAAAGATAGTGCCTATGGCAGATGCATATTCTGCAGAATTAATTCATATAGCTGCTGATAAAAGATATGGTTATTCTGAATTGGAACAATATCAGAATTTAGCTGCTAAGAATTTTACTGGAGATTGTATATTATCATATGCCGATGATAATATTTGTATAGAAAAAGGTTGGGATACTGAAATAAGAAAAGGACTTGAAGAAAGAAAAGGTAAACCAGTTTTTATAGCGATAACGCCTATTAATGAAATTTGGAAAGGCTCATCTACAGTTGTTGGGATTAATAGAGAGTGGTATGAGACAACAAATAGGTTTTCTGGTAATAGGGCTACTGATGCTTATTTGTGTGATTTGGCGGCCGCGGCTAACATAAAACAATTTCGACCTGATGTAAAGATATTACATTTACAGCGTGGGAGAGAAACTGCGGGGGAGATAATACAAAATGGTGTTAAACGCGCTGTATGGGGTTTGCCGGGAGAAGATGACTTTGGTGGGTACAATGCAAAAAATCCTATTCCACCTAAATATTATCATAACCCAGATGAATTTCAAGAACCTAAGACAGATTTTGTTGAAGGCAAAAGAAGATTTGATGACGACCTTATAAAATTAAAGGAATATTATGAGAAAATACTTACCAACAATTAGTGAATTAATAGATAGACTCAGCATAGTTCAGTTAAAGGAAGTTTTTATACCAGAACACAAGGAAGAATATTCCGAAGAAATAAAAGACCTTATTCATGATATTGACTTGGAATTATCAGAAAAAAGTGTTATATTAAGTGGTAATGATGTTAGGTCAATAATTGTATTGGCACAGATGAATTTACATATATGGTATAATGAATCTGAAGCCCGTAAGGGTATAAATGCTGGGGAGAATCTCATGTTGACACATGGACTGAATGGAATTAGAAATACTGCTAAGAATAAATTACAAGAGTCTGTCGGTGGTAGAAAAGATTATAAGGTAGATTGTTTAGCTTCTGAGTTTAAAGACTGGGAGGTAAGTTGGTGAAGATATTAGTTGTAGGGGATAGTTGTAAGGATGTTTTTATTTATGGTGATATAACAAGGTTGAGTCCTGAAGCGCCAGTACCAGTTTTTAATCCGCGTAGGACAATAGAAAGTGATGGTATGGCTAGGAATGTAGCTAATAATGTTGAGTCATTAGGTTCAACTGTATATTCAATTACCAATAAAAATAGTATTAGAAAAATTCGTTATGTGGATCATAAATCTAATCAATTGGTATTAAGAGTTGATGAACATGATTATTGTGATAGGATTTTAAAAGATGTTTTATTATCTATAAGGAATAATACATGTGATATACCAATGGCTGGAAAGGTTGAAGTTGAGGCGATTATCATTTCGGACTATTGTAAGGGATTTTTACATGAAGATGATATAGAAGGTATTTGTTATTTGAATGAAAATGTATTTGTAGATACAAAAAAGAAACTTGGTGATTGGATACTATATGCTGACTATTTAAAAATAAATTCAATAGAGTATGAACAAAATAAAGATTTTTTACAAGGTAATGATATCATCAATAAAACTATTATAACTAAAGGAAATGAGGGTTGCTTATTTCAAGATAAAAGTTATCCAACGGAAGATGTTCAGGTAAAAGATATTTCAGGCGCCGGGGATACTTTTCTTGCCGGTTTAGTAGTAGAATACATTAGGTCAAATGATATAATAAAAGCTATTGATTTCGCACAAGAGTGTACAAAAATAGTTGTACAGAAACACGGGGTATCTACGGCATCTTTGGGTGATTTTTAAATGTCTGATCCTTATGGCACACTTAAAAAAGATTTTAGAAGTACATTAGTTTCCGATTATACAGATTTTTTAGATGATAAACTTTTCTTAGAATTTGGTGTGATGGAAGGTAATTCTTTATTAGATTTTTATAATTCCTATAAAGCAAATGATATAAGTGGTCATTTTTTTGGGTTTGACTCATTTTTAGGGTTACCAGAAGAGAAACAAGACCAACATTCACCGTGGAGAACGGGTCAGTTTACGACAGATGGTAAAATATTTCCAGCATTAGTATCTAATTCAGACATTAATATCGTTGATGGTTGGTTTTCGGATACTTTAAATGATTCTTTAATTTCAAAGTTTAAAGAAAAGAAAATTGGCATAGCGCACATTGATTGCGATATTTATACTTCAACAGTTGATGTTTTAGAGTTCATTGTTAATAATAATTTACTTTGTGATGGTTCTATATTACTTTATGATGATTGGGGGGCATATCGTCAAAGTGGATTGTCTGATGATTATGAATACGAAGTGGCTGAAGCTAGAGCACATAAAGAAATAGTGGAAAAATATGATTTGAATTTTGAATTAGTACATAAAGAGGTAATAGATCCTACATTTTATATTATGACTGTTTTTAGGTTTAAGGGTTAATATGTTACTTTATATAGTTTATTCACACACGGAGTTTTTAGATATACTATTAACTCAAACACATCATTTGAAATCATATGATAATAAGATATTATTGATTAATAAATCTGATATGCAGTTGGATGAGTTGTATTCAAATTATAAAGAGATTATATTTTATGATGATGAACTACCATATGCCAGTAGGTTATTAGAACTTTCTAATTTGTATAGTGAACATGCTTTGATTATACATGACATAGATATTGTTATTAATAGAGATGATTCTGTTATGGAGCATTTGTTGGAAAAAATGGTAGAATTAGATATGGATAGAATAGACCTTCAGTATCAGAATATTAAACGCACTAATAATACTACTGGAGAACTATTAGATATAGAGTTAAAACCAACAGGAGATACGAAGTTACAAATACCATTTGATTGGGAAAACCATGAAGATTTGAGATTTTATTTAACAAAGCAGGATGATGTCAATCATTACATATATAATGTGAATCCATCTATTTGGAAAATATCTACACTAATGGAAGTGATGACGGAATTTAAAGATGAAACTTATAGGAGTATTGAAAATCCACCTACTCAAGAATTTTGTAAAAAGTATAATATATACAAATTATATGGACCTCATATCCTATGTGGTGGTATGGGATGTCTACCATTTTTTCAGTTCATACATATAACACATGGTGGTAAGTTGTTACCATTTGAAAATAGTAATTTAGACCCATCTTTAGTGGATACTTATAAGTCAATTGTCAACCAATTTTCATTGGATGATAATAGAGGGTTTCAAGATAGGAATTATGAACATTATTGGAGAGGCCCCATCCGTGACCAGCGTTAAGTTAATAAATATATCTGGTAGTTCTGGTGTTGGGAAAACTACTATTGCTACTATATTAATATTTATATTATCTAATATCAATAAAAAAGTTTTACATCTATGTGGAGATGATTTACATAAATGGGAAAGAAATAGTAAAAAATGGGATCATTTTACACACTTTAATCCTAAAGCAAATAATCTTGATGTTGGTAAAAAACAATTATATGATTTAATTGGTGGCAAATCAGTTACAAGAAATATTTACAGTCATGACTCTGGCAAATTTACTCCTAATGTAAATATAGATTCGGCTAATATAATCATTAATGAGGGGCTTTATAGTTTATATGATGACGATGTGTGTTTTAGCGCTGATTTGAATATTTTTATTAATACTGATAAAGAATTAACAAGAGAATGGAAGTTGAGTAGAGATGTGGAGAGTAGAGGGTACACGGAGAAAAGAGTTTTATCAGTTATAAAAAGAAGAGAAGTTGATGATAAGAAATTTATTCAACCACAAATAGAAAATGCTGATGTTATTATTAATTTTAGTAAAAAAAAGTATGAAACAGTTAATTTAAATTATGAAATTGTAAACAACACAGGTGGTAATGTGAATATACTTAGAAAGGTTAAACGGTTTAATGATTTACATAAGGACTTTTTAATGACTTGTAGAAGTTTATCTTTTGAATATGAGTTGGTCCAGGAAGTAGGTGGTAATTTGTCTTATAAGTTTGATGATAAGATAATAATTACATCATCTGGTTATAGTATGTCTGATGTATCTATGTTGAATGGGTATTCTGTTTGTGATTTAAATGGTATTCCTATAGGTGAAAATCAAAAGAAACCATCTATGGAGATTGGGTTACATATAAAATGTGATGATACAGTTGTTTTACATACCCATCCTATATATCTTAATACTATTTTATGTTCGGAAAATTCTAAAGAAATATTAGAAGATATTTTAGACGAATTTGATTATATACCTTATGCAGCACCTGGAAAAGAATTATCATCTATTTTTAGTAAGTCGAATAATAGAGTGGTTTTGCTAGAAAATCATGGTTTGATTTGTTGTGATGATACTTTTAAAGAGACTTTGGATATGAGTTTGAAAATTAATAAAATGTGTAAAGATTGGCTTATACAAAATTCAAAAACATTTACTACATATTCTACAGGATTCAAAAATATTGATTCAGAACATTTTATTTTTCCAGATGCTGTTGCTTTGATGAAAGAGAATAAACCTATAAATGATTATATTTTACACATACAAAAAGAAGTAGGGTTAACACCTAAATATTTAACTTCTGATGAAGTTAATAAAATTAAGAATATGGAAGATGAGAAATATAGAAGGAATTTAGTATGAAGGTGATAATACCTATGGCTGGATTAGGTCAAAGATTTGTTGATGCTGGTTATAAAAAACCTAAACCATTTATTGATGTGGCTAATCAAAAAATAATTGATAGAATTGTTAATATGTTTGATGAAGATGATGAGATGATTTTTATTTGTAATGAAAGACATTTGCAAACTAATGAGACAGAGTCATATTTACAAGGAATAAAAAGAGGCTGCACGATATTATCAGTGCCACAACATACCAAAGGTCCAGTTTTTACTGTTATGCCGCATTTAGATAATATACACGATGATGAAGAAGTTATTGTTTGTTATTGTGATAATCCTTATTTATGGGATTATGAAGATTTTAAAAAATATGTAACAGAAAATAAAGTTGATGGTTGTATTTTAACTCATTCTGGATTTCATCCACATAGATTAAGTTCTACTTATATGGCGTATTGTAAAACTGAAGGTGATTCATTAATGGAGATAAAGGAAAAAGAACCTTATACAAATAATCATATGACAGAACACGCTTCAACAGGAACATATTATTTTAGTAAGGGTTCTTATATAAAAAAGTATTTTAAGGATGCTATTGATAATGAAGTTAAACATACAAATGGGGAATATTATGTTACATTAGTTTATAATCTTTTAATTTCAGATGGTCTTGATGTTAGGATTTATGATACAGATTATGTTACAGTATTTGGTACTCCTGAAGAAGTAGAAAATTATGAGGCGTGGAATACAATACTTTCAGGTGGACAAGTTAATTCAGTAGAAGATTTGGTTTTATGTTATGATTATTGGAGGGGTTATGAAAGAAGTCGTACATAAATTAAACAATGATGTTTTTACTGTTTATGTAGATATAGATGAAACAATTTGTTTTTATGAAAAAGAAAGGGTATATGAAAAAGCAATACCTAATAATGATAACATAAGTAAAATAAATAGATTATATGATGAAGGTAAGAAGATTATTTATTGGACAGCAAGAGGTTCGGTTAGTAAGATAAATTATTATACTTTAACAAAACAGCAGTTGGACCATTGGGGAGCTAATTATCATCAGTTGATTGTTGGAAATAAACCATTTTATGATTTAATAATTGATGATAAAGCTAAAAGGATAGAAGAGTTATGATTTTAATATCTCATAGAGGAAATGTAGATAGTATTAATATTAAAAGAGAAAATACAAAATCTTATATCCAAGAAGCTATTGATTTAGGTTATGATGTTGAGGTAGATATTAGATATACAGATGGTAAGTTTTTGTTTGGACATGATATTGGTCAATATTATGTTGAGTTACAATGGTTGTTAGATAGAAAAGATAAGTTATGGGTACATTGTAAAGATTTTGAAGCTATAAGTGAGTTGATAAATTCAGAGGTACGAGTTTTTTATCATGATAAAGAAGCTTATAGTATAATAAGTGATAAACATATATGGGCTCATAATTTAAATAATGTTGATAATAAATGTATAATACCATTGTTGAGTAAGGATGAATTAATGAGTTGGAATCCAGTAGAAGTTTATGGGATTTGTTCTGATTATATAGGACTGTGGAATGGTTAATTTAATAACATTAGCTGGTAGAGGTGATAGATTTTTAAAAGGTGGGTATGTTCTTCCAAAACCATTAATTAAAGTTAATGGTGATTTTATGGTTTGTGAAGCAGTAAAATGTTTACCTGATTGTGATAGATATGTTTTTGTATGTCTTGAAGAACATATAAAGAAGTATAGTATAGA
>Ga0098033_1000837_pt1 | contig 13345 bp, 12 predicted proteins | sample 1_EtaG_FD_75049 | JGI IMG/M metagenome (GOLD analysis project Ga0098033, IMG submission 75049) | Marine viral communities from the Subarctic Pacific Ocean - 1_ETSP_OMZ_AT15124 metaG | ecosystem: Environmental > Aquatic > Marine > Oceanic | place: Pacific Ocean | collected 2015-01-07
ACGAAGAGAAGGAGGCTGCTATTGTTCGATTGACCCCCCACTCTACAGGAGAGTTGGTGAATCTATCTGATGATGATTTTTGTTTAGAGATCACGGGTAACGAACTAACCGAAAAGAAGGTGCGAAAGTTTCTATGGGAAAACCGTAAGAAGCGAGCCCTCCAAAGAAAGAAAGCGGTCATCTGGTCTGCTTATATAGAGGACGAAGATAAACCCTATGTTGGAGTGGGGGCCTTAACTTCACCTGAAGTAGCATCTCGAATGCGAGGTAAGTAGTGGCCAAAAAAGAAAGCAAAAGAATAAGAGGACTACGAGAACAAGTTCTCCACGAGACCAACGCAGAAAAAGTAAGAATAGCAGGGGGTGAACCACTTCCAAAATCAAGCGGTAAACTTCGTAGATTAATCGCGGGTGCACAAGTTAACATAGCATCACAACTTACTGGCTCCGAAAAGTTGTCGGACGATTGGGGTTTTATTAACCAAGGTCGTGGTGGTGTAGAACTACGTAGTGGTCCAAGAACACGTTACGGGAAATCTATATCCTTAAAGGATATGATTAAGATACTCTCTCTACCTAGAGGAGAGAGTGTGGTGGATGATCTCTCTCTAATAACTAGGGCTCTTAGAGGTAGAGCGGGAGATCCTTCAGGTCTTGTTCTTTATCATATGGGGGAACTTGTCGAAAAGAATATATCGGGGGGGAAAAAAATACTCGTAGAGAATGCTTATAAAGGATCGGGTAGAGGTTTAAGGTTAACTCCTGTTTGGGAGGAATTGGTAACAGAACTTCAGAAGGGACTCGACAAATTAAATGTAGCGGTTCATCCCGTAACAGGTCAACCTATTAAAATTTCTCAGGTCGTATCGAAGCGTGGTATAGGTGCAGTAGAAGTTAAAGAGTTACCTTTTAAAAAAATAATTCCTTTGGCTGACGAGGGGGGAGCCCTCATAAAATCAGGAACACGAACAACAATTGCTAAAGGAGCGATTAAAGAGATTCCCTTATATGAATTTTTAGGGTTAACTCATCAGTATGAAAATACAAAAGCCAACCTCGAGTTATTAATGGAACCCGAGGCTTCTCATCTCCCAGATAAACATCCTAACGGTAAACCTCTTACTGCCGTGGAAAAACAAGTACAAAAGGCAGAGTTTGCGAAGAATACCAAGTTTCATTATGAGACTATTGATCCTGAGACGAAAAGGTTACGTCCGAGAACTGACTACCTCAGAGACTTATCAAAGCATAGGAAGGAATCTAACTTCCTGAGAGCAGGTACACAAGTAGGTAAGTTTGCGGGTATAGAAGAAGCAGAACGGATTGCAGCGAAAGCAACTAAGCAAGTTAGACTTCCTGCAGGGATAGAAAAACTAGGTCTTCTAGAGTCTATAGACGAATACTCAAAATACACTAAGGAAGGACCCGGGGTGCTGACGGAAGGAAAGGGGAAAGCAAAGAGGATAACAGGTGTCCGTGGTGCGGATAATCCCATCGTTACTTCCGCAACACCTGGGTCTCAACTAACAGGTGAAGCAGGTGGGGGTAAAAAAGTAATTACCTTGGCTGACGAAGGGGGAACTCTTATAAGAAAGGGTGAAGGAATCGTAGGGGTAACCCGCCCAGCGGGGACAGTAAGTGCAGCGGTTGATGTCGATTTTCCGGGTCCTACTAGCAAGCAACTCGATAGTCTTAAGAGATTGGGGGTCGTCAATACCGATGTAATCCTTACAAGAAGAGAAGCCACCCAGTTAATTAGCCAATTAAAAGAAGCAGAATTCGAAGCCGCTCGAACTGGACAATATAGATTAAAAGATCCGGGGCGAAAACGTATTATGCCGCATCAATGGCGTAGGGACGAAATTCTAAGTTCCTCAGGTCATACAAGCAACATAGCATCTAGTCCTTTTGGTCAACGTGTAGCCCAAGAAAATATTTACGGGAATATAGGGGAGAAGAGTCGAACGCGAACTACACCCGAATTTCAAGTAAGGGAAACTCCTATAACAGGTAAGATAGATGCTAAAGGTAAAATAACCCTAAGTCGATTAGTTCGAAATAGAGTAGTGTTGGACCTTGAAAAAATGGGGCTCAATGAAAAAGGGGCCAAGATCAAATTCGGAGAAAAACTACTTGGGGTAAAAGAAGTATTAAGACAATACGGTGCCCAGTATAATCGTAAAACTAAACTATGGACCATTGGTAATGCGATGCTCAAAGACTATCCTGCCTTTTGGAATCTGTTTGGTCCTATTACGGGAAAGCTTAAAGAACGAGTCGTCGAAATGGGGGAGGTGGATCGTATAGTGGGAGGGGCTGATCCTGTACCTAAACAAGTACAGGAGATACATAGGGGTGTAAGTAGAGTCTCGTCTTTATCAGAAGCAAAAGGTGCTGTCACATCTGTAGATGATCCTTACTCTTGGCGAATGTTAGAAAAAGACCCTAGATTACATGGAACAACGGCTGAGGTTTCCACTGGTGAACGATTGGGAACTAGTAAACCGACGACAGTTAGAATCCATCCCGCTAATGTTCTCCCTGAAACAGCAATAGTAGAAGAAACTGTCTCCGCTCCCAAACAAAAGATACTAGCGAAGGAGGGCAGGATCAATAACATAAGTGGTTGGTTCCGAAACAAGCTTCAGCCCTCGGTGTCTCAAGAAGATAAGGGTCTCTCTCAGATAGAAAGAATGGCTGCTGAGGCAAGAGAACGGAGGCGATACTTCAAAGCACTAGCCGAGAAACGAGCAACACCCAGGGTTGGGATCAAAGGATTATTCCAAAGTGAGAAACTATTTGATGATGCCTTAGCCAAGGTAAGAGGAAAGAGTTTAAAAATGTTATTACCTGCTTTGTTATTGGCGGGTGTTTTTGGTACTATTATGGGTAATGAACGAAATGCAGCTTAACAAAATAGAGTGGGGGATATTATGGCTATAGGTCCACTACTAGGTCTCGGTTTTGGAGGTTACACTCTTTATGATATAATGTACCTCTCTGGGTTATTGGGAGGTACAGGTAGTACCGATAAGGCGGGTCAAGCCGGGTGGCAAGCAATGCAAGCGGCAACATACCCTAATGTTCAAGCCTCTGATGAATTGGTAAACCAAAGATACTTTGCTCAGGATCTATCTAATATGGAGAATCTTGCTAAGGCTACCAACTATAGTAACCAAGAATTCCAACGGAATATGAGTGAAGACCTTGCTAGTCTACTGGGCGGTAAAACACACGAGAGTATAGCGAGGGCTTCTATGGCACCTCCTGACATACAAAGTATGATGATGAATTTTGCATCTGCTAGGGGAATGTAAATGGGGTTAATTACTGGTGCTTTAAAAGGGGCAGGTAAAGCCTTCGATAAAACCCAATCTATCTTTACGGGTACTCCCTTTAGAGATATGAGCACTATGGGGAAGGTGGTAACGGCTTCTCCAGCGGTATGGTTTGGCGGTAAGCATATAGGTTATGACATGGCAGTCAAGCCCATGTATGATTCCATCACCAATAAAGATGATCATTATAACAATATGATCCAAGATGCCCGAATACAAAATGAGAAGCAACAACGGGCAATTAGAACACGAGTAGAAATAGAAGTACTGCAAAGAAAGATAGCTCAATCGGCTATGAGACTTGCGGCAATCGATCCTCATTTGTACAATGAGGTGATGGCAGGGCGAAGCCTACCTAAAGACGCTGTTGTCTTTGGGGGTCAACCCCGTACAGATTTAATGGAAGAACTCGCTATGGGCATGGCTCAAGGGCAGTTCGAGAAACCCAAATCAGCTCAAGATGAGCTAATGCAAAGTTTAGGAGTTTAATTATGGCTGGTGAATCAGTCCTCCCAATTCAAGAATGTCCCGATTTGATTTGTTCATATATTACAAAGTCATGGGGTACTTCTGATAACACTTTAGAAGATAGAATAATGTTTTACTGCGAAAGAGACACCATTGTGGACTCTTTCCATGCAGGTTGCAATCAAGCAGATACAGGCGCAGCAGTAGTATTGTCAGCGGCACCAGTAGCAACCGACAATACTATTACTTTCGGCTCTGCGGTTGCAATTAGTTCTAGTGTTTCTATCGCAACAGGTGATACCCTTAATGCTGGTACCATGACAGAAACCGCTAATCTAGTTCCCGCTGGATATATTATCTATATTGATGCTTCAAATCTCGATGATGCAAATGCAGATATTCATGTCCAAATGAGAATTAGAACACGAGTACGCTAATCCTTTTTGAGTCAAGGAACGGAACCGGGCAGACGGCATGCATGTAAACGCCCTCCGCTCTGTCCGGTTTTTCGTATAATCAAATAAATGGAATACCAAACCACCCCATTTGAACCGATTAGATCCTTCGATATGCCAAGTGTTGCTTTACAGCAAATACTTAGCAACGAGATGACCTTCGGCTCTATACGGGATTTAGTTATACCAAGTAGGCGTAACAACCTTAGCCCTGAACAACAGGCTTCCCTAACAGAAAAAATTAAAGACAAGTATGGCGGGGATAATCGTATCCTCCGTACCATGTTAGGTATCGCCACGAATCCTTGGATTTGGTTGGGTGCTGCGGTTTCTCCTCCAGCTATGGATGCCATTCGTCGTTCGGGTGTCATCTTTGGTGCGGGTCGCAACGTCGCTACGGGTTTGGGTTATGAACGTAAGGGTGGTATTCTCCAATCATTGCACGCCTTATCTGCAAACCAAGCACTAGACGGTACTCTTATGCCTATCCTTATGGAAGCAGATGTACTCCGTCGTGGTCACGCTTACCTCGTAGACGAGAAGATTATCTCTGCTTCTCTTGCTAAATTCTACAAGACTAACCCCCACTCTTTAACTTCTCTTGGTTTGAAGGAGGCACCGAAGAATATGGATCAGTGGTTACAGGCGGTGGGTAGGAAAGTGGGGGTTGAAAGGCCAGACAAACTTACGAGTAAAATTTTCAATCCTAATTACACAGGGGAACACGAGGCGTTTGCTAGGACAATTAAAAAGTTTTTAGACTTAGACTTAAAGAAGGGATACGGAACTGTTGAACATCTTATCCCTCGTTTCGCTCCTGAAATAAAAGTACGTATTGGTAGCGAAGGTCAGATGAATACCTTGAATACTATTAGAAAAGGTATCGCGTTTGATCGGGATGGGAAAAAGATATTGGCGGGTAAGCCTTATAAAGATATAAAATGGGATGGTAAAGCGGGGTATAGGAAAATAGAGCAAGATACTTGGGAGATTCTTGAAGCACAAAATAAGGCTGCTGTTGCTGATGAATTAGTACAGCCTTGGGGTGGTAGAGTATCGGAGGGGAAAGCAGAGTTAGAGTGGGCTATTAGAGAAGAGGCTCGTCTTATGGAACCTGGTGTTGCCGATAAGGTACGAGACCTGTTTCATATAGAACCTATTCGTGATGCGTATAGAGCCTCGTATAATCATAGGGCGGTTATGCTTTTTGGGGATGACCTTGCTTATAGTTCTGGTGGCTTCCGGAATGCAAAAGGTGAAAGACAATTTATATTTGATGACGACAAACTCGAAACAATTATTTCAGCGGTGGATCCTGTTAAAGGTAGACGTGCTGAATTAGCGGAAGTCGCAGAGGGTATGGACTTTCTTAGAACTATTCTTCCTATGGACGAGTTTACTGCTTCAACTGTGGGTTTGACAGTAGGTAGGAAAAAAGAATTGTTCAAGGAGATGATTAGGGGAACAGTCAATTCTTATTATAGGAACGGTACTTACGCTCCCCGTAATACTTTCAAAGATACCGTGGCTTATGGTGGTAGGGATATGGGTGTGATGAGGTCACAGGGTATAGCAGGTGCTGAGAACCTTTCGAGTTTGAATAGGCTTGCACCTAGAGCATCTGCTTCTAGAAATTATCATCCCGAAGATTATGAATGGCTAATTGAAATGAACAACCTACACGGGGGTTCTGGCGAGACCGCTAATATTCTAAGGAAAGGTCTTCGTAAGGCTAAGGGTAAGATTGCAAGGAGAGCCAACAAAGGTGTGGCTACTTATTCGTATACGCTTGATGGCGTAACAAGTCATGGTAGGTATATGAAAGATACCTCTGAAATCTATAGCCGTAATATTCCCCACAAAGTATGGGATGAAACAACGGGTGCTATGGTTGCTGACCCTAAGATTTGGATGGAGATTGTTGCAGCGGATCGTCGTATTCGTAAGGGTGGATTACCTGCTGGTGGCGGTTCTACTATGGACGACATCTTTGATATGGGTACTGAAATGAGGCATAGTAATATTCCAGTTGAAGGTGCTCCAAATAGATTTCAACGTGTGACTATGGATACTCCTCTTGAGGACGTAGTTAGAGGTAGAGCACCGGGACCATCGGGAGGTATTACATTGGGTGATGTTATGACTCACCAATATGCCTCGATGAATAATAGATATGTTGCTGATTTATTTAAGGAAACTATTCTTCCTCATATTTCTAGTCGGAGAATTCCCGAACATGGTGTAATGAGAGCTCTACAAATTAGAACTCATGAGACGGTTAATGCTTTTGCTAACGGAAGAATAGGAAAAACAATTGAGGGTTGGGGTTCTCATGGTAAAGAATTCATTAGTAATCTTAGGAACATGTCTACCTATGAGAGTCTTAGTGGTTCAATGGCTAAGGGTCTTTATGTAGGATTCCTCGGGGTAAACATGATGAGTGTTATGCTCAACATGATGCAACCACTTTTGCATGCCGCTATGTGGGGTGGTCTTAACAATGTACTCCCCGCTTACAAATCAGCATTCAAGGAAATAATGGCATACTCAAAAGAAAGAATCCCATTAGGTCTGAGAATTTCTGATGCTAAACGTGCCGAGTTAATGAAGAAACACTTCAAACACATTGATGATTTCGGTGATCTCCTTGGTGTACAACCAACTGTATTTGCAAACATTGATGGTGCTACCTACGCAGGTGTTCAATCCTTAGAGAAGGAAGGCATGGGTAAATTTTTATCTATGACTCTTCCTATGAAACTCTTCGAGAAGGCTGAACTTATGAACCGTCTCGTATCTGCTCACACTGTAGATAGGATTTATAGAAAAGCAGGTATCGATGTAATGGCTCGTCCCCGTGGTGTATGGGACAAGAAGGAGATGGACTTCTTTAATTGGATGACAGACACTCGTAGGTTTGTACAGGAAGCACAGTTTGGTGGTACACCTATGAACATGCCTTCTGCTTTCTTGGGTAAAGGTCCCGTTGGTGGTCTTGTAGGTAATGCTTTAGGTCGTCAGTTCCTAAGCTTCTTGGCTAGATCTTTCACTTCCTATGCCAAGACAGGTAAACAAATTTCTCCTGATAGATATTTCAAAGAAGGCGTTCCTTTATTAGGAGGCAAAAGAATTTGGGGTGGTCACTACACAGCAGACCTCTTGAGGGTAATGGGTACCGGATCACTTGCATACGAAGTATTCAAAGAGATGGGACACAAGGATGTCTCTAGGGGAGTGGGGGTTAATCCTATCTTTGAAGTAATGGGTGGTGGATGGGTACCACCTGTAGTGGCTATTCCTTTAGATATGGTAAAGGTTGGCATGGGAGATATGGAGTTTGCTAAGTCTTCTATTCCTGGTCTTGTACCAGGGGGGATAGCATTTACAAGAGCAATGGGTATGCTGCCTCAATTAGGAGATTCGCCTTTCTTACCAGACCTTGCTAGTAAGATGCAAAAGACTCATGTTGATTGGAACACTACTACTCCTGACGGTCATCATCCTGTGTTTACGGGAGACGGTAGACTAGTCAATTACGAGAAACCTTTTGCTATTGTTATGAGGGGTTTAGGTATTGATTTAGAAAATCATCCTAAAGCGGGAGAGGTAGATGGTTACTTAGCAAAGCAAAGAGAAGTAATCGTACAGATGGAAAGTGAGTACATGAATGCTTTGATTGCTAATAATATATCTAAAGCACGAAACATAGAAGCAGACTTCAAGAAGAAGTTTAATGTACCACTTAAAATTTCTAAGTCTCAATGGCGTAGTAGGATGCGTAACCTTGAGACGGCACGGCTAGAACGTATAGCCAATACTATTCCTTCCGAATACAAACATCTATATCAAAGTACCCTTGCTGAAGAACACAAACGATTAGGTATAGAAACCGAAGAGCAAGTATTAGCGGGTCAAACTTCTGGTCAACGAACTAAAGCAGGTGCAACTCGAACATCTCCCGTTAGATTAGATCTTGCTACTATTGAAGAGATTAAGAAACACTTGAAGAAACAGGAACAACAGGAACAACCGATAGAGGAGCAGGGTTTTAATCCGTTTCAAACATGGAACCAGTAAAAGCAACTTTCGCAGCGATATCATGTATACACACACCATTTGAAAATCTTGAGGCTAAGGAGTGGATGCTCTCATCCCTCTCGGACTCTTCCCCTACACATTTTATAATGCTCGGTGACCTCTTCGATGCGGGTTCGGTCTCGGTTCATCCTCACGAATTTGAGCATGCTCTCGAGGATGAGTACGAGCGGGGTCATCGGTACCTCTCGGATATTATGGCTGTGTTGCCCCCGGAAGTTGAGTTGATTTGGGTTCATGGTAATCATGATGATAATATTTTAGCCAAAGATCCGAGGCGTTCTCCTAGAGGATTACGTTCCTTGCTGTCATGGAATAAGCACTATGAATTTGGTGAATTGTTCAGGAAGTGGAAGCAGATACCCTATACAAAATCTAAGAAGGGGCTCTATAAATTAGGGCAGGTATACTTCTATCACGGTTTTGATGCAGGAGTTAATAGTGATGAACTAGAAACTATACAGATGGCTCAGATGGTAGGCGGTCATGCCCATAGATTATTTATAAGGGGTCATACCCATAGACCTACAGTGGGGGTTGTACAATGTAAGCGTTCTCTTAAAATAAAGCTGCCGTGGTACTACGCTAATGCGGGTACGATGGGACCCCTCAATCCTGACTATATGAATCGTAAGGATTCTTCGGGATGGGGTGCTGCAATGGTTAGAGGTGAGGCTTCCTTGTCGGAACCTAGGAGACCCTCAACTTCTGATTGGGATGCTCACGTAGAATTGTTCGATGGCTGAAAACCAAAAGATATTAGAAGAAGTTCTTGAATCTCTTTATGAATACTCAAGTAAGATGTACCCCGAACAATGGACTACTATGTCTAGAGAAGCGTATGGTAATAGGAATAAGCTATTAAAAAAAGGGTTTATTTTACCCCACCCTTACACCCAACAACATGTAGGATTATATAAGGGTTCAGATTTTGCAGGTCAGGCATCAGGTGGTGTGGAAATTCCAGGGCAAATGGGAACCTGGAATCAAATTATAGATCCTAACACAGGTCTTCCTTATAAAGATAGATTGCCCGGTCAAGGTCGTATTAACTACAAAACAGCGGGTAGTTTTAAAATTAAAAATCCTGCAAAACGATATGAAAGTCTTAGAGGTAAAACATTTAGAGAGGCAGCCAAATCTACATTAGGAAGGGAGTATTTAACAATTTTAAAGGAGTATGGTATTTTTGGTTCAAGGAAAAAGAATCCTGCTTTAGGAAATATAATAGATCCTATTTGGAAAGGTAAGAAACGTAATTTAGGAGTAGTAAAATTAGCAGCTGATTGGGCTTTAAGAGAGCATGCACGAGAACTATATATAATGGCTATAGCTAAGTCCATCTCGAATCCTAATGTAGCTCGTGCTGGTATGTTACCCGGTACTAAAGGGTATCATTACACTGATAATTTAACAGGCGTAATGAGGGAAGGATTAAAAATGGGAGGGTATGGGCATCAAGATATGAATTTACAACAGGTGGCTAGGTTTATGATGGATGAACCTAATTCTGCAAGAGGTGCTTTTTTTACTATAGGCCATCCTGATGAAAGTAGATTACCCGGTCATAAAAAAGCTCCTATGTTAGTTGAAGCAGATCTTCCTACACTAATTAAGAAAGGATATATAACATCTCCTGAAATAGCTAGAACTCTTATCCCTGGAAGAGCTATACCCGGTGAAATTCAAGCTGGAAGAGCTATACCTTCTAAATATTTAACGGGGTATAGTATAAAACAAGCACAACATCTTAATGATTTACTTACTAATTTAAACAGTGGACCGGGAGGTAAAAATAGATATGCAGATTTTTGGAGGGAAATGGGGAAAAAATCTCCTCACGGTAAAGAATTTAGAGTGGGTTCTCTAAGAAAATTAACTTTCCCCTTGCTCTTCTTATCCTTAATGCTTCCGATATTTATGGGTAGAAAGAAGGGTGCATAGATGTTATTTTGGCCCCGTCTTATTGTGATTTTAGGTCCTACTATTAAGACTGCTATTGCACTTTTGTCCATATTTGGATAGATACTTCACCCTCCACGATTGCCCCAGAGTACCTTCTATTTCTAGTTTGTCCTATAGGCAGTTGAACCTCTATCAAGGAGATCCAATCCTGCTTGCTGAGAGCCTGTATACGGGCGTTTCCGAACTCATCTATCCTCGGAGGCATCTCACCTTTTGAAGCCTCATACAAGACAATCTCAGCCTTCCTAGAGACACCTTCTTTCTTAGACCATACGACCACTAGCCAGTCCCCCACTCCAAAGAGTCGTGCGTGACTCTGTTGAGGAGCGGGGGAGGCCAGAGTGTGGGTCGGTACAGAGACGATTTGTTTCCATCTCGCCTTTGGATCTGTAGGAGAATCAACCTTCCCACATGTTATTAAAGGGTGAACTTTAATCTCCTTGTACATATTCTTCTACTGTGTATATCTTATCTTTGTCTATTCTAAGACTATTAAATTCGGTTGCGTCTTTAATAGCATCTGCTTTTTTGTAATAAATAGCATCTTCATCTGCAGATTGTACCCACCACTTACCTCGTACTCTAATCCCCCACTTTTTAACTCCCCGTAAAGGTTGTATGTCCCTGTGAAATTTACTTTGTTTCATTATTATTCCTTTCTAACTTTTCTAAATATCTTTTTACATGGACATCAACACAAGAGTTTTCCTTTTCTTTTCTTGCAAGGCATTCGGTACAATAAATGTCATCATCAATGGTAACCATGAAATCAACTGATTCCATTGTTCCACATTCGTCGCATAGTTTATGTATCATTCTTCCTCCTTATGGTCTTCAAAATGCCAGCATTCATCTTCCCAAGTGTGACTACACTGAAGACAAATTAGAAATTCTGAAAGATCTCCATTTAAGTAATGGTCTGTACTTTCACAGTATCGGTATGAACGGTCTTTATCTTCTTCGATAACCATATCATTGACTAGTATATAAGTAGTATATTTAGCTTCGATTTCATTACTCTTACATTCAGGACATAGTATTTCTTTCATTCGTCATCATCCTCCTTATAGTGTTCACAATAATTGTCGGGTTCATCTACTTCGAATGTCTTATTACATGTAGGACATATATACCACATCTCTACATCTCTGTATTTATCATACTCTGGTTCATTCATGTGTTCTCCTTGTGTTTTTACATGAGGGGTTTAATAGCTTCTTCGAGATATCCCCAGATAGGATTATCTACATATATTTTTCTGTTCCCGGCAATGTTTAATGTTTGTATGTTATTTGATACCATCCACTGGTGAATTTCATCAGCAGAACGAGGGTTAATTAATAAGGGTTTGTTCCCTTCACGTGCATATCTCTCAGTTAATTTTGAACCACTACTTGCTCGATTTTGGGTAGAGATTATTAATGTCCCGTCTGAATTTTCAACATTTAATTTTGTTCTTGGTGGATAATCTGCGGAAGGATGTTCTTTCAAACCAAATCTTCTTAGAGAAGTATCGTGTCCCCCCTGTATTTTAAATCCCTTAGGGGCTGTACCTCCTGTAGCAATCCCCCACTCTTTAGCTTTTTCTAAACCTATACGGTCTGCTCCTATTTGACCTCCCGATATGAATTTTAAATTTTGAGTCCTAATAGGTCTGTATTTAACCATCGTTATTTTTTGTCCCTGTTTAAAAATCCTGTTGAATTGTTCTGGTCCATGACCTTCAAGTTCAGCCCACCTATTTAGAAACGCTTGGGATTCTTTACCTGTAACAGTATACATTACGGGATCATCGGTTATCTGAATGAGTTGTTGTTGATTCCCTTTACCTATGATAGGAAAAACCTCTCCTACTTTACGGTTCTCCCACCCTTGCCCAAGTTTCCGTGTTGTCATGGTTCGTTCACCTGCTGTAATAGCATCAAAGGTAGTTCTTGATTTGATAGTTTTTGCTCCCATAATAGGGAAGTTCATAGGTCCTACAAACGATGTGTTAACTAAAGATTTTTTTGTTGCTGGCATAGTGCCTCTTTGTGGTTTAGCAAGCCACCCTTTACCATGTAGTTCGGTAAGTAATTCAGAGTGTACTCTTGCTTGGTTAATTTCTGTGGTAGCAAATTTATCGGTGATAACTTTACCCTCTGCATGTCCTGCTAATTCTCGAATTTTACTAGGGTTTTCTCTATACCAAATTCTCCAAAGTTCTTTATAGTCTTCATAAAGTTCTTCTCTAGTTTGTCCATTACGAGTAGGTTTACCTTTACCGTCTCGCCAACTTGCATACCCTTTGACCTCTGTTTGATAAACTTCTTCTACACTATTCCCTTTAGAGATATTAACAGTTTCTGTATATTGATCCTTTTTAAACCTAGCATTGAAGGCAGAAAATTCTTTTCCTTTACCCCCGTGAGTGGTTACTTCAAAGCTAGGTTTTCCTTTGGCATGTCTAGCCCAAGGGAAAAGTTCAGTCTTAAATAAAACTTTTTCCCCCACTCCTTCCATGCTTCCTAGTCCTTGTCCTTTTTTCATTCCTTCAATTAGACGTAAACGTGCTGCGGTTTCCGGGAATCCTTTGCCTACCATTTCGGCTGTAGGTACTATTTGTTCCCCCATTTTCATTAGCCCTGCATCGTCCATCATTCCTAACATCACATCGGATTTTACACGCGCGTTACCCATTCCAATAGGAGGTAACAATGCAAGAGCGTCAGGGTTTTCTTGCATAGTTTTTCTATATTTTATAAGTGATTGCCTGAGATCTTCTGCTGGTAAAGTAGATATAGGAGGACCTGTTCTTGTGGGTACTGCTATGGTTCTACCGTGGATACCCTCAAATTGACGCATGGGCAACCCAAAAGATTCCTTCGCAAATAAAGCTCCTCCTTTACCGTGTCTCCCCGCCAAGTTTGTCCCTGCCGTGTAGAGTAATTGAGGTTCAAATGCCATAGCAGCATGAACACGGGCTCTTTGTGCTGCGATAGTTGTATCTAATCCTTTAAGAGATTCGATCATCGCTTTAGTGGCT
>Ga0098033_1000838_pt1 | contig 13334 bp, 18 predicted proteins | sample 1_EtaG_FD_75049 | JGI IMG/M metagenome (GOLD analysis project Ga0098033, IMG submission 75049) | Marine viral communities from the Subarctic Pacific Ocean - 1_ETSP_OMZ_AT15124 metaG | ecosystem: Environmental > Aquatic > Marine > Oceanic | place: Pacific Ocean | collected 2015-01-07
AAATAAAAAATATCATGATGCAATAGCAAAAAATTTCTATGGTTATATACAAGATAAAGGTGGTTGGGCTGGAACTTGGGATGAACAAATAGTTAATAATATTTCAATTAAAAAATTCCATTTCTTAGAAGAAGCTTTAGAATGGGAAATTCCTGAAGAACCGAAAAAACTTGCAGGAAGTACACCTTTTAAAGTTTGGTCGTCAGCAGAAGATTTAGAAGCATATATTACAAAAAAGGCGGGAAAATGAAGAGTTTTAATGAATTTTTGGAAGATAATAAAGATGCATTGAATAGGGCATTAGCCATGCATAAGTTTAAGAAAAAAGGTGGTAAAATAGATAAACAACCCCCCTCTCTTGATAGAGTTTGGACCAGATTTTCGAATGCTTCTACATTATCTAAAGACGATCAAGAAAAAGTAAAGGCTATAGCACAATATCGCAAAGATAAAAGGAAACCGAGGGTTAAACCTACGAACAAGACTTATGGTAGAGGTAAAGGGAAAAAATGAAATCATTTAAAAGTTATCATGAGGGATGGTTTTCTAAAAAGAAACCAGAAGACTCAGAAGAAGAAGAATTGCGTGATCTGGGCATGAAATCGGCTGGTAGAGGCGGATGGTCTAAGAAAGAACAAGAACGATATAATGATCTTTGGATGAAAATGCACAAAAAAGGAAAGACACCAACAATGTCACCACCTAGTGTACATGGTGATGATTCGTGGGCAACTAAAACGATTAAACTACATAAGAAGTTAAGATTAACCAAAAAGGATCATCCAAGCGTACTGTCATGAAAACAGCTGTATTTACTTTTGGGAGATTTAATCCTCCTACAATCGGACATGAAAAGTTGATAAATGCCGTAGTTGCAGTTAATCAACGTGAAGGTGGCACCGCTTACATTTATGGTAGTCAATCACAAGATTCTAAAAAGAATCCCCTTTCACATGTTCAAAAGTTTAAGTATTTGAAGAATATGTTTCCGAGGTTAAAAAGTAATTTGCAGAGTAATTCTAAAGCAAAAACTATTATGGATGTTGCAGACGAATTAAATGGAAAATACAATAAATTGATTATGGTAGCAGGTAGTGATAGAGTTTCAGAGTTTAAATCTTTACTAAATACTTACAATGGGAAGAAATCTAAACACGGATTTTATGAATTTGAAGAAATAGAAGTAGTAAGTGCTGGAGAAAGAGATCCTGACGCAGACGGAGCCTCTGGAATGTCAGCATCCAAGATGAGAAAAGCCGCAGTTCAAGGAGATTTTGAAGCGTTTTTGATGGGTGCATCAAGTGAATTAACAGTAAAAGATAAAAGGAATATGATGAATGATGTACGCACGGGATTAAAATTGGATATGATACGTGAAGGAATGAAGCGTCGAAGAGGTACACAAGAACCAGTTGAGGTCGAAAATATCGACCTCAAACTTGCAAAAGAGTTATCATGGCAAGGTTATGATACAGTAAGTTTATCTACTTGTACTGAAGCGTATGAATTATTTGATGAAGTTGTTAATAGTATTGGACAATCTTCTTTTACTAATTCAGAATTAGCGTATCTTAAAGAATCATTAATATTGACAGATAAATGTCTTACTATTGTAGATATTCCAGCAGATATAATAAATGAAGAAGATGTAGAAAATTATATGGAATATTCAAAAAAAGTAATAAAGTTATTAGAGACCGTTGGAAAACGAACAGGAATACCTTTCAACTATTCGTTTTTGAATGATCTACAGGTTAGTATGGCTGATGAAAAAACCATACCTAAAAAATCATTTACACAATTTTCGGGAGAAATGTATGGCGTCCGATAGCCTATTAAATGTAATTCAGGGTCTTGTTAAAAGAGAAGATCGAATTGCGAAAAAAGAAGATAAAGTAGCTAAAGAAAAACTAAAGCTGGAAAAAGAGAAGGATGATGAGGATGAGGATGAGGCTCCTGTAGGAGATCAAGATAGTCCAGAAACCGAACCAGATCCTGAATCAGAAGCAGATCCAGAAGGAGAGGCAGAACCAGCACCAGAACCTGAGGCGGAACCTGATCCCGAAGCAGAGGCTGAACCAGAAGATGACGGTGCCGGAGATACTAAACCAACAGGACCCGATCCTGTATTGGTTGATCAAGTTACAAATGCTGTTATGGGTCAGATTATGGGAATGTTACAAGATGCGGCAGAAGATGAGAAAGCCAAAAAAGATTCAGAAATAAAACTTTCAGGTAAGAAAGCGAAGGTAGATACTAAGCCTAAAATGGAAGGCCGAAAACCTGAAAGACGAACTTTTAGAGAAGCAATACATCTTTCTGTTACTGATGGTACTCCATTAGCAGAAGGTTATGAAAGTGAAATACTTCAAATTTTAGAAGATGAGGGCATAGACGGTCCATTGGGATATGAACCATTCTTTGAAAAAGGAAAACTGTTTGTAGAAAAAGGATCAGAAAAGAAAGCCGCAAAGGTACTCAAACAGTCGAAAGATATTAGAAAAGTCCCTAAAATTGTTGGAGAAGAGAATATATTAGAATCTTTACCAATGGAAGCTGTTGAAGTTGATGCACGATTTAAAGGTTTCAAAGAGGCAATTAAAAGATTGACTTATGAAAAGATGAGGAAAATAAAAGAAGAAGAGAACAAACAAAAGAAATATCAAGCGTTTGTTTCCTTAATGTTAAAGAAGTTTGGTGTGGAAAGTCCAGCTGAGTTAGAGGGAGATAAGAAGAAAGCTTATTTTGATGCTCTAGATAAAGGTTGGGAGGCCGAAGGTGAGAAACCCGAACCAGAAGATAAGAAGAGCGAAAAAAAAAATGAAAATTTCGAAATAAATGAAGCTAGTTCTGATAAATGGTTAGCCGGATTAGCTACAGGTGGGGCGATACTTGCTCTTACAAAGGCTTGGAAAAAATGGGGAAAAAACTCTAAAATAGATATATTCACATCTAAAACAGACAAGGCACAAGCAAAATTAGATAAAGATACTGCAGATAAAAAAGATGCAGAGACAAGAGCAGATGCCAAAGCATTGGATTATGAAAAAGATGATGAGTCGGGGCAGATAATGAAACAACCAGATGCTCAAGAATATAAAGATGAAACTGGAAAAGCTCCTGATGGATGGGCAACATCTCCAAAAAATTCTCCAAGTAAGGGTGAAGTTTGGACGAACAAAGAAGATGAAAAATGGAAGGAAGACAAAGCCAAAGGGGATGCAAATGATCCAGAAAAAGATATACCAAAGAAACCAAAGAAAAAACCGGGTACTGGGAAGGCCGGAGCAAGAACAGGAATGGCAGCTCATACTAAACCAAAAGATTTAAAAAAGGCAGGAGTTGAACAAATGACAATTACAACTGAAAGTAATGAACTACAAGCAATCATGGCCTTAGATGATGTGGGTATAAAAGCCGAAATTAATCGAAAAGGCCAAGTTGTCATCAAGAAAAAAGATAAAAAGAAAGCTCAGCTGGCATTTGAAAAGTCTTTCAAGAAAGGCGGATGGCCACCTCTTAAACTAGAGGATTCACGAAGTGCGTATGATATTGTTTCACAAGCTCGTGTTCGATTACAAGAGTCATCTGATGCAAATGCAGAACGCGAGTTATATTTGTTTGTAAATAATGAACGTTCTTTAAGTAGACAAAAAGAGTCTATTATTAAGAATATTAAACAAAAAATGAAAAGTGATCGATATGATCATTCAAAGGCACCTAAACTTTGGCAATATTGGGTAGATAATGGAGCTAAACTATATGTTCAAGAATTTGGTGGTAGTGTGAAAGATACATTCGCAAAGGATGTTAGACAATCTGTAGCTATTCAGTTTGCAAATGAACTACAGGCTGAAATTAAGTTAGAGTTGGAAGATTAAGGAAATTATGGAAAAAGCAGATATAAAACAGGATAATTATTTCGGAACTAAACCGGAACAAGAAAGAATGAGAAATGTTGCGTCAACCATTGGTGGTATTATAAATCAAAAAAAAGTTGAAGAAGATACTACTGAAGAAGAAAAACCTACTGATGTACTTACAGTACATCCTGTAGTAGATTTAGTTGGAAAAACAATTAAAGATTTTAAGCCAAAGGGAGTATTTATGCAGGGAGTTAGTGTTAAGGCAACCCCCAAGGAATCATAAATATAATATAACAATTTTAAATAGGAGAAAAAAATGCCTTTATGGGGAAAAAGCCCAGATGCGGTAGATAACAAACCACAGTTTTTGCCGACATCTGAGGATTCAGATTATAGCAGAGGCGATTGCTATGCAACAGATGCTGGTTGGGTAATGCAAGCAGGAACAGCTGCTTCTGGAAATCACAATACAAGTGCACAACCAGAGGTTCTAGTTGCAATCGGCGGACTTGCCGGTGCAGATGCTTCTACAGGAATACAAGAAGCAACAATAACAAGTGTTAGATTTGTTGTAGGTTCAACAAATACTACAGACTTGACTGCCGGTGGTAATCAAACGGTACATATTGAAGTAACATGGGATGAGGCTGTTACTGTTACAGGATTACCATCAATGAAAGTTGTAAATGATGGTGGTGGAACACATGAATGTGTATATACAGCAACAGGTTCGACTGCAAACAGGAAACGATTTACAGTTGCAAGTCAAACTCTTGCAGAAGATAATATTCTTTCAATAGGAACAGCTGTACATGATGCAATTGCTCTGAATGGAGGTACAATTAAAGATACCGCTTCTAGTTCTATAAATGCACAAAGAGCTATTGCAGCCGGTATAAGAAAAACACATACAGTGTTGGCATAATAATTGATTGGAGATTATAATATGGCAAAAAAAGCAGCAAAGTCGATTAAAAAGACTACTAAGGCTACTAAATCGTCTTTGGGAAAACTTAATAAATCGTCTGTAGAGAAAGCTGTGAAACAGAAAGTTGAAGCTACTGTTTCACACGCTGATTCTGTGAAAAAAAAGGTATCTCGCAAATCAAGTAACGCAAGGGCAGCCATCGAAAAACTTTCTAGCGATGGCAATGCTCAAGCGGTACATATTTGGGGATTAATTAAAAATGATAAAAATATTAGTGAGAGTGAAATTAGAGCTCTAATTAATTCTAAAAACTTTTTTACATTATTAGGCAAAGTAGCTTAATAATTTTTTAATAGGATTACGTCTAAAACATTCCCTTTCGTAAGAAGTACGGAGTTTTAGCGTAATGTCCTTAACGGTGTCGAGTCCCGACACATAGCCTATAAGGAGAAACAATATGGCTGATAAGAAAATAACCGCATTAAATGCGTCCACTGGATTAAGTACTGATGACCTTTTTCATGTTGTCGATGATCCGAGTGGAAGTCCCACAAACAAGAAGATCACTTCTACAAACGTTTTCAACAAGATTCCAACATGGTTGGGTCTTACACAAACGGCACAAGCATTAACAACTTCCGCGGGTGGAAGTGTAATTGATATTACTTCCGCGATTACAAATCTGGTAACAGATGCAACGGATGCTTGTTCTCTTGCTGATGGAGCTCAAGGACAAATTAAGCTCGTAGCAATGGTAACAGGAACAAACGCTCCTGTTGCGGTGATCACTCCAACAAATTTAGATGGCGGTACAGCCGTTACATTAAATGCAGTTGGCGATACTGTTATGTTGATTTTTAATGACGGTGCGTGGCAAGTTATTGGTGGTAATGGAGCTGTTGTAGCTTAATTACTAATATAATTATAATTTGGGGGGAAATAAATCCCCCTATGACTTAATAATGGTAAAATATTATGGCAAAAGTAGAACAAGTATCAGCAGATGAGTTTCGTGCAGAAAAAGAAAAATTAGAAACGGATCGTGCTATTTTAAATGAAAGATTACAGGCTCTTAATGTTGAAAGAGAAAAATGCATTCAACAATTAACCATGATTGCAGGAGCATTACAAACTGTTAATCATTTTATAAGTAAAATAGATCCTGAAGTAAATTTAGAAGACGAAATTGATGTATCAGATGTAAAAACATGATATTCAATGATATAAATGAAGATAATTTCCTCATGTATGCTATGAGGGAATACAATAATATACAATGTATGGATATTGAAGAGTTTTACGATGACTTAAAAAAAATTAAGTACATCAAAAGACTTTTTAATATCTATAAAAACAATGGACAATTAAAAGAAAGATTAATACTAAATCATTTTATTATATTTTTCAATGTTTTTAGTGTGGAGTCTGGAACTCGTATTTTATTTTATAAAATTGAAGAACATTTTTGGCCAATGCTAAAAACATTTTTAATTTTTTTAGATAGAATGCCAGATAAAATAGATTCGATTAGAGGTGTAACAGTAAGATCATCCGATATTCAATTAGATGATGGTATTGTTACACGATTAAGATTAATAAAGGTTTAAAAAATGGGTGTATTAGCAGGAGCGGCAAATTTATATTTTTTATATAAATTTATAAAAATATTGACTACTCCTTGGGAACAATCCGATGCATATAAGCTGGGAATAGTTGATGAAAATGGTAAGATTCTCATAAAGAAGAATAAACTAAAGGGTTCAGAACAAAAAGAAGCTTATACTATGATGCATCGATTTGTATGGAAAATGAAGCGTTTAATGGAAAAAATTCCATTTGGTAAATCACGCCTTGCTTCTTATGCGGCCGCACTTTGGTTCATTAAAGAACAGAACAATTTCTCGGATGATAGTGATGACCAATTAATTCAAGAATCTTTTTTATCTTTTCTGGAGACGGATTGGAAAAATGATGCACTAATTCTTAAAGAAAATTACGAGGGAGACATGGATAAAAAAACATTTGAGGATCTTCATGAGGGACTAAAAGACTTACCTCCACATTTACAAAAGTTAGTCAAAAAGATTGAGAAAAGACAAAAGGATTGGAATAAACAAAATCCTACAGCAAAAGTAAAAACCCTCGTTTATAATCCTAAAACGGGTAAACCGGATATCGAAATCGAAGAAAAGGCACCACCTGGCTGGGAGAAAACAGTTAAAAAAATGAAGAAAAATAAAGAAATCGATAATCCTTATGCACTCGCATGGTATATGGCTAATAAGGGTGATAAGCCCGAAGAATGGGAAAACCACACTATAGGTGAACACACAAAGAAGCGTTTTGCTGAGAGAATTTTCGAAGCGACCGTTCTTTCAATCACAGATGTTGATCAATGGACTACAGAAATTTACAAAGGAATAAAAGCAGGATGGAAATCTGTTGCGAAATCTACTCTTGGTGGAGACAAAAATGTTGCTATACTGATAAAGCTTACTTTAGAGGCAGAAAAAGATTGGCCACATAAGATATTACAGAATGCAACTTATGGTATGATTCGTATTGGTACAGACGGAACAATGGAGATGTTTGCATCAGATAGAAAGGTAAAAAATATGAGGAAGACTAGAATTAAATCTGCTAAAGATGTAGTAAGTAAAATCAATACTTGGATCAAACAAGTTGATGAAGATGTTGTACTAGATGAAAAGAAATCTGATTATGAAGATGAAATTTCCGCATTTAAGAAAAAGGGAGGAAAGGTCAAAAAAATGAAACCAGGTAAATCTTTTAAAAGTTTTTTTAAACAAAAAGGGCCAAAAAAACCACCTCGACAAGAAGAAGTTGAGATTGATGAAGAAGTTTTTAATTGGTATATCATAAAAGGAAATAAGGAAAAAGGTAAAGTAGCTCATGTTGGAACAGAAAGACAATTAAAATTAAAAATAAGAAAACCAACATTTCCACCTAATCATGTTCTTGCAAAATCAAGAAAAGATTTGAGGATAGGTGATAAATGGAAAGCTACTATGGGTGTATATGAAGGTATTGAACTTGAAGAAGCAGTTCTTGCTGGCAGAGACTACAAGTATGACGGTAAGGTAGTTAAAATCTCTAAAAAGAATTTTAGACAAGTTCATAAAGACTTCAAGGGTACCACTAAGGGCAAAGAAACAATGTTGGTTCTTGACCCCAAATCTGGTGGCACTATTCTCGTTCCTGTACAGTTTGAAGAAGTTGAACTTGATGAAATGCCTAATAGAGCAAACATGGAAAAAATCAATTCTTTAATAAAGAAACATTCTGGAAAATTCAAGTGGAGAGATGAAGTATTATATGTTGACAAGAGAATAGAAAAGGATGTTACAAGTTTGATAAAGAAGGGTGGTCTAACAGCAACAATTAAAGTTTCTTCTGACCCAATGAAAGAAGGTTTTACTACATTCACTTCTTATTTGAACGAGGGTCGTCCTGCGGGAAAGATTCGTGGTGATGATAATACTCCGACAAATATAGAACGACAGAAACTTGTAGATTCTCAAGAAAAAAATTACACCTTAAAAGATATCGAAAGTATAGCACGAAAACATAAAGTTCGGTTACATCCGTTAGAACATCCAATGAAATTTGGTTCAGAATGGACAATAATAACTGATAAGAATATTAAACTTATTTACAATAAAAGGAGAAATGATACTTTAGTTACGGGATGGAGAATAGATAAAAAGAAATTACGACAATATAAAGATAAGTATGAAAATGAAGAGACACGGATACAAGATGTGGAGGCCGGAATTGGTGGGGGCCGATTGAGTTTACGTGGATTTGAATCAGCATTTGAAGTGATTAGTGAACAATTAAATGAAGAAGCTCCTGCTAACGCAACAGGAACAGCAGTAGTAGGAACAGGAGATGATACTACAGTATGGAAAAAGAAGAAAATTAGAAAGAACGCAAAAGTAGAAACAGAAGAATTTGGGGGCAAAAAAGTATTTGTTGTTTCTTCCGACAAATTTTATAATGCTAGAATGGGTAAATCCAGATATTCAAGATATGAAAAATATGTTGGAAATGATAAATTAGGAGAAACTATTAGACAATATGGAAGAGAAAATCCCAAATCTCCTATTATCTTGAAAAATTCAGACACCGGGGCCATGTTGTATCTTAAATATGGAACCAGAGTTTAACCTTAAACAGCACATATACAATGCCGGAAGATGATCAACTTCAGTCTGTAAAGCTCGAAGTCGGTCTGTTAAAAAATGAGGTCGAAGTAAGAGGTAAACAGATAGAAACTCTTCTTCAAAAACTTGATCTCACCGCAGACAAACTTCAACAACTTACAGTACAAATAATAAAATTAAATACTCGACAGGAAGATCATCTCAATCATGATACTACTGTACGAGATGAACTAAAAATTCTACATCAAAGAATTGGCGCTCTTCATGACAAACAATTGATAATGCAAAAAGAAATAGAAGAACGTATTGATCGTTTAGATCAGTATAAATCGAAATTAATGGGGATGTTTATTGTTGTCGGTGCTGTAGTCGGAACTGTAATTGCTATCTCAACGAGCATATTTTTAAAGGATTAATATGAAAACATTTAAAGAATTAAAGGAAGAACTTATAGAAGCTCTTAAGAGAACGATAGTATATAGAGCAGGTAAAAAAAAGATACTTAGAAAAAGTACGAAAGCTGGTTATAAGAATGTGGCCGGCAAAGAAGTTAAAATGAAGCGTTCAGAGATTCGTGCACGTGAAAAAGCTATGAAAAAGGTAGCACGTAAATTAGGTGGTAAAAGAGCAAAAATGGCAAGAAAACGTGCAAAAACAATGAAAAAACGTGGAGACAGATAGTGAAAACTTATAGTCGATTTTTGGAATCTGGATTAAATGATAAAATGGATAAAGTCGTTAGTGATGAAATCAAGAAACGTAAACTTGCAAGATTTCCTGTTAATGCTACGGATGACTATAAGATGAAGAAGAAGAAAAACTTGGTATTTAAATTTCCTACACCAAGTGGAGAATTGATGTTTCATGTGTATCTTAGGAAAATGGCCCCAAGTAAGGGACAACCAAAAGGTGTAATGGCATTTAATTATGACATAGAGGATAAATGATAACATTTTCAAAATATACAGATATTGTTCAATCTATTTCAAAAAAATTAAAAGTTTCGAAAGATCAAGCTGTTAATGCTCTTATAAAAGCACAACAAAAGGGTATAGATCCTTTGAAGTGGCAAAAACACATAACAATGTTAAAACAGTTTGTTCAAATAGTTGCTCATAAAGAAGATACACAAAAAGAATTTTTTACATTAGGTGTTAATAAACCTACCAAAGACCAAATTCAAGATTATTTGGACCGTTTGGGGAATGCTGTAAGGTTATTGTCAAACAAAGACATAATAAGAACTGTTGAACGTTATTTTAAAACTATTAAAAATTTAAAATTAGATCGATCTGGAAGAAAAGTATTGGCGTTTGAAGAATTGGAAACCGAAGAACGTGATTACAAAGATGAATATAAAAAATTCCAATCTTCACCTGAGAGAATTAAATATCGTTCAGAATTGAATAGATATAATCGTAAAAAGGGTACTTATGGTAATGGTGATAAATTAGATGCATCTCATAAGGGCCGTAAAATAATCGGAATGGAAGATCAAAGTATTAATAGAGGTAGAGCAGAGAAAAGTAGATTAGTTGGATCAAAAAGAGCAAAAACGGAAGAAATTAAAGTACCTATAAAAGTTGGTGATGTGGTTCTTGGAGGAAAATTTAAAAACAAGAAGGTCACCGTTAAGAAAATAGGAAAAAATGAAAAAGGAGATATCACAATTAATGATAGACCTTTGTTGAAATATAGGATACCTAAAACGGATGATTAGTTTAACACAACTTGCGGCAAAGAACTTCAGGAGAATTCGTGAAGATGAAGATTTAAATGATGATGTTCCACTACGAGTGGCCGTTAAAGGCGGGGGTTGTGCAGGTTATGAATATAATTTAACATTTGGACAACCATCTAAAATGGATTTAGTTTTTGAATCTGAGGGGATGCCAATAGTAATAGACAAGAAGAGTCATTTAGTTGTAGATGGACTTGAAATTGATTGGTCTAAAGATTTATCGGCCCCGGGACCGAGATTTCAAAATCCAAAAGCCACGGGAACATGTGGTTGTTCTACTAGTTTTTCTATCAAACGGGATTTGTTTGATGAAACACCGTTTTGGATGTAATAATATGAAAAATTTTAAAGATTTTATTAAAAAAGAAATAAACGAATCTATAAGTTTAGATACAAAAAATAGAACAGAACTTCTGGTACAATCTGTTTATTCAAAGTATGCTAGTCATTATAGTAAAAATCAACCAGAAGTTGTTGGTTGGATGGATGGTAGTGGAAATGCACTTATTCGAAACACGAAAATATATGAGTCGGGTATAGATAGTCATGACTCTATTTTAGATGTTGGTTGTGGTGTTGCACATTTGTATTATTTTTTAGAAAATCAAGGATGGAAAGGTGATTATCTAGGAATTGATCCAAATAAAAAAGCAATTGATTTAATTGAATCTAAAATTCCTACAATATGTGGTACAATAGAAGATTTAAAAGATAGAACGTTTGACTGGGCTATCGCATCTGGAGTATTTAATATAGGATTAAAAGAGAAACATACTAAATTTACTATTAAAAAGATGATAGAGTCATCAAATAAGGGTACCATATTTAATATGTTAAATTATCCTTATGGTGATGATAATTATATATCTTATAAGTCAGAAGAAATAGTAAAATGGTTAAAAAGATTTGATCATAGAAAAATTGAAATTGTTGAAGGATATATGAAAGATAATGCTGAATTTACTATTTATTTTTATAAGGTATAGATGGATAAAAAGTTTAAACATTATTTAATAGAATTTGATACCCCACAAATTTATTGTGATATGGATGGTGTTTTAGCAGACTTTGAAAAGGGTGTCCGTGACCAGATCGGTGGTGTATTTGATGATGATAGATGGCCGGAATTACCTGATGATTTTTTCTTAAATCTAGAACCTATGCCGGATGCAAAAAAACTTTGGAGTTTTATTGGAAAATATGATCCGTTTATTCTAACAGCCATTCCTCGGTCATCACGTGGAGCTATTGCTAAACGTGCGGCTAAGGATAAAGCACGATTTATGAAAAGATGGTTTGGTGTTTCAGAGGATCGAATATATCCGGTTAAGAGAAAGAATAAGAAAAATTTTGCAAAAGATGGCAGAGACGGAAGACCAAATTTATTAATAGATGATCATTTACAAAATTGTCAAGAATTTAAAAAATCCGGAGGCCTGGGTGTCCATCATAAAAGCTCATCGAAGACTATATCAGAGTTAAAAAATATTGGCTACAAATGATAGGAGATATAATAGATGACCGCTGGAAGGACAGTAACTTTTACAGACAAAAACTATTTAGAAAATGAATTTATTGATTTAGCTTCCGCTCCTAGTGATGAATATCTTAGGGGTGATGCGACATGGCAAACGGCTGCAACTATTGTTAGTGCCGGGGGTACCATATCAAATATGAGCGATGTCACCATTACTAGTCTTACAGATGGTGATATTCTTACTTATGATACAACCTCTTCCAACTGGAAAAATGAACAAGGTTCAAGTCTTGCTTCATCTATAGGATTAGGTTCAACTAGTAATCCCACTTTCAATCAATTAACACTAACGGGAAATTTAACCGTACAAGGTGTTACCACTACTGTAGATAGTACTACATTGACAGTAGTGGACCCAATCATAACCCTTCAAACAGCAAGTGGTGGTGGAGCATTATCTGCAGATTCAAATAAGGATGTTGGTATTGCAATGCAGTATCATACAGGTTCTGCAGCAAAAACTGCATTTCTCGGATTTGATGATTCGGAAGGAAAATTAACTTTTATACCAGATGCGACAATAACTTCAGAAATAACTTCTGGAACAAAAGGAACCATTGTTGCGAATCTTGAAGGTAATGTAACAGGAAATGCTGGTACTGTTACTAATGGTCTTTATACTACTAATCTTGGTGTTTCGGTACAGGCATATGATGCAGACTTAACCGCACTTGCAGGACTCACATCGGCCGCAGATAAAGGAATTCAGTTTACCGGATCTGGTACAGCAGGAACTTTCACCCTAACAACAGCAGGTAAAGCATTATTAGATGATGCAAATGCCTCTACACAAAGAACAACATTAGGAGTAGATCCGGCCGGAACTGATAATTCAACAGATGTAACTCTTACTACAGTTGGTAGTAACTATTTAAGTATAGTCGGTCAAGCAATAACAGTGGGAACTGTTCCTGTTGTTTTAGGGGGAACAGGAGCTACTACTGATTCTGGAGCTAGAACTGCTCTTGGTCTTATAATAGGTACTAATGTTCAAGCATATGATGCAGACTTAACCGCACTTGCAGGACTCACATCGGCCGCAGATAAAGGAATTCAGTTTACCGGATCTGGTACA
>Ga0098033_1000843_pt1 | contig 13271 bp, 8 predicted proteins | sample 1_EtaG_FD_75049 | JGI IMG/M metagenome (GOLD analysis project Ga0098033, IMG submission 75049) | Marine viral communities from the Subarctic Pacific Ocean - 1_ETSP_OMZ_AT15124 metaG | ecosystem: Environmental > Aquatic > Marine > Oceanic | place: Pacific Ocean | collected 2015-01-07
AACCTGTCCTCTCCCCCTCCCAGGCCGTCCGCGCCCCCCTCAGGGGCTACCAGAGGCCCCTGCGGGCCTATCCCGCGCGCGCCACAGCCGAAGGCTCCCGTACAGGTGGCTGGCTCCGCGCTGCACGACAGGTGGTTGAAGGACGGGGTCGACCCGAACGAAGCCGCCTGGTGGTTCACAAAGGACTGACAGATGGCCGAGATCCAGCATCGGTGGGAACTCAACATCCAGGAGGCGCTTGGCGCTCTGCGGTCCATGACCGCGGAGATGAAGCAGGCTCTCGACCAGGCTGACGAGCTCGGGCAGACGCTCGACGACGGGCTGAATCAGGCGGCGCAGAGTGCGAGTGACGCCGGAGATGATGTCGAGGACCTTGGTGAAGACGCCAAGAAGGCGGGCGCTGAGGGCTCGGGCGCGATGGGGGCCTTCAAGGGAGCGCTCGCCGGGGTCGGGGTCGCGGCGGGAGCGGCTGCGGCTGCTGTGGCCGCGGTGGTCACGGGGGCGATCAAGCTCTCCGACGACCTCAACCTCGTCACGAAGCGGGCCCATGCGGTCGGCACCAGCGTCGAAGACTTCCAGCGGCTCCAGGGAGCGATGGACCTCCTGACGGACGGCTCGGCCAAGGCCGAAACTGCGCTGCTTCAGCTGAACCGTCAGCTGGACGAGGCGCGCACGGGGGCGGGCCCAGCTGCCGACCAGCTAGACCGGATGGGGCTCTCCGCCGACGAGCTAATCTCGATGGACGCCGTGACTCGGTTCAAGGCTGTCGCCGAGGGCATTTCCGGGCTGGGGGACCGGGCGGCTCAGACGGCAGCTGCGGCTGACCTGCTCGGACGCGCGGGTCGGTCGATGGTCGACGTGTTCGCCAACGGAGTCGCTCCCATCAACGACGCCATCGAGGCGGTGAACCAGGCGGGCATCTTCTCCGAGGCGACCGCCCTGGAGGCTGAGCTTCTCGCGGACGCGGTCTACCTCGCACAGCAGTCGTTCGGAACACTCTCTCGGAGCCTTCTGAAAGAGACCATGCCGGTCGTTCGGGAGTTGACCGACGACGTCGCTGAGTTCCTCCAGGAGTTCGCGAAATCCGAGGAGGCTGAGAGGCTGGCGCGCGAGCTGGGCGACACCCTGGAATCGCTGCGTCCAACGCTGTTCGCCATCCTGGAGATCGTCAAGGACCTCGATTGGGCCTTCGCGGCGGCTGCCGAGACGCTCTCGCTGATGAGCGACGGGGTGGACGTTCTGGTTGGTATGGCCTGGGGGCTGGAACTCGTCAGCGACGAGGCCGCAGACGCGGCCTGGGAGGTCGGGAAGTTCAGCGCTGAGTCTCGGGCGGCTGAGGCTGCTGCCCGATCTGCCGCAACGGCGACAAAGGAGTGGGGCGAGCTCCTGGACTTCTACACCGCTGCGGCTGCCCGAGCGACGGCCGAGGGGGTGGAGTCCGAGATGGATCGGGCCGACGCGGTGGTTGCGTCGCGCAAGCGTCAGATTGCCGCAGAGCGTGAGGCGGTCGTCGAGCGGATCCTCGCACTGAAGGTGGGGAAGGACGGGACGGTCAAGACGGCCGAGGAGCAGACCGAGATTCTCGCGGCCTTCGCCCGGTGGGAGATCGAGCAGCTTCGGCAGGCCAAGGCAGAGGCAGCCAGGATTCGCGCGGACGATGCGGAGCGCGAGAAGCAGGCCGAGGAGCGCAAGCGGCAAGGCGCCGAGCAGGCCGCGAAGATCCGCGCGAAGGGGCGCGAGGAGGGGGTCGACGCCGAGGAGGAGGCAGCCCGGGAAGTCTCCGAGTCGTGGGATAACGCCTACATGGCCATCGGCGAGGATCAGGTCAACTACGTCGAGGACGAGCGGGCCGTCCGCGAACGGCATCACATCGAGTGGTTGAGGGAGAACAGGGCGTTCCACAAGGAGCGCAAGGAGGACGACAAGGAGTCCCTGCAGGACTCCATCTCGATGGCCCTGTCGGCTGCGGCTGAGTACGAGGGCATCGTCGGCACGATGAGCAACGTCGCGGCGGGCATTGCTACCAACGTCGCGGCCATCATCTCGTCCGTCGCGGGAGAGGGGAGCGAGGCGGCCAAGGAGGCGGCCCGCACCCAGGTGGCGGTGACAGCTGCCGCCGCCATCGCTCAGTCGGTGATGCACTTCGTGGTGGCGGCGGGGCATTGGGCCTCGTCCGAGAGCGACTGGAAGTCCGGTCTGGCTGCGGCTGCGATTGCGACAGGGGAGGCCATCGCCGCCGTCGCCATCGTCGCCCAGGCCGAGTCCGACTTTTCCTCCAAGTTCCACCGTGGCGGCGTGGTCTCCCTGGACCCTGGAGCGCGCCAGGTGGACGAGGTACCGGCGACCCTACTGGCAGGTGAGGGAGTCCTGAGCCGACGCGCTGTCCAAGACCTCGGCGGAAAGGCTGCCGTCAACGATATGAACCAGGGCCAGTCCACGCCCCGGCAATTCCTGGTGGTCAACCAGGTGGGCCTGGGCACGTTCGACGCGCTTGTCCACGAGGACAACCGGCGTCAGGGGACTCTGTACCGCAGGATCCGCTCGGCCCCTCGTCACGCGCTCGGTCGCGTTGACCCCTGGAGGTACTGATGAGCACCGACGTATCCTCGTTCGATGAGCTTCGCGGGATTCTAGTCCCCGACGTGCAGCTGGGCGCTGACCAGCTGCGCGCCAAGGACGCTGCGGCCAACCCGAGCCTCTACACCGAGAACAGCCCCCGGGCCGGTGACCCCGTGCCCCAGCAGGATACCCGGATGGTGCTGGAGGCCACCGAGGGCCAGTCCCAGGACGGCCACCTGGAGCTTCTGAGCCGCGCTGGCGGGCATCCGGAGCCCGAGGGGGGAGGGTATGTCTGGCGCGACGTGGGGGCCGGCCGTGGGGTCGCTGAGTACAACGGCTGGGACAGCTACAACACGCTCACGGGCACCGCGCCGCTGGTGTTCTCCAACGTGGCAGTCAACCAACCCCACCTCGACGTGATCCGGCTGGCCTCTCAGTCGGTCCTCGTCGCCGGGATCGTCGACAACGCGGGAGCGTACAAGGTCCAGGAGTACGACCCTGACACGGGCTGGGGAGCCCAGGTCAACCTGGGGATCACCGAGCAGGCCAACGCCCGCCCGGTGGCCCTGGTGCAGTTGCCGGATACCTACGATGGCGCGTCCGGCCAGCGGGTCTTGGCTTTCGTCCAGAGCGCCGATCGTCAGCAGATCGACGTGCGCTATTCCGACAACGATGGGACCTCGTGGAACGACCACGCATTCCGCGCGCTGCGGACTCCCCTGTTCGACAGCGGCGGGGCTCCTGTAACACTCAAGAAGCTCCGGGCGGCGCACGCCAACGGCCAGATCCTACTAATGGCGAGCTACACGGACGGCACGACCGGCCTGGCCGACGTGGTGCAGTGGGCCAGCGTGGACCTGGGGGCTCACTTCGACACGGTGGCGACGGGGTCCGCGACGGGCGACAGCTACGGCAACCCCTCCATCGTCGGGCTCCCGGACGGCGGCTTCGTCGTCGGGGCGCAAGGCTTCAGCGGCGGCGCGGCGCTAACTGGACATGGGGTGTTTCGGCTGGCGTCGGCGTTCACGACGTTCTACGCGGGATCGGTCGTGACCCTCCAGGGGGCGGCCAACTTCGCTGCGGTGGGGATCGAGGTCTGGTTGGACGAGGACGGGGCGATGTACGCACTCTATGCGAGCGCCTACGACTCGGCCACCAAACTGGCCTACCGCCTGGAGCGGTCGAACGACTATGGAGCCTCCTGGGTGGCCTACAACTGCCACCTCATGTCCCACGACGCGGCGAGCCTGACCAACTACCTCGAAAAGGGCGGCATCACGTCCACGCGGGGCCGCGCGATTTGGGCCACGCGCTGGGCCTCCAACCCCGCGACCAGCTACGAGGGGAACTCCGTGCTGGCCGTCTACCTCGGGGGCTACTCCTCCCACACGGTCCCCGACTCCACCGCCGACGCGGACGAGTCTTACCTCGAAGTCAACGTCCTGGCGTGGGCCGACCTGGTGGGCTCGTTCGGGGGCGCTTATAGCTACCTCCCGATCCAGCTTCCCGTCTCCCTCGGGTGGCCGTGGTTCGGGACCGTCCCGGCGCTCAACGCCGCGACCGGCGAGCTTCAGGTGACGAGCACAGCAGTCCTGACCGGCTACACGTCCAGGACGATCGGTAGCACTAAGACCCGAGTTTTCTGGCAGGGGGAATTAAGAGTCCCGGCTGGACAGGGCAATTTGGCAGCAGACGAAATTGATGTGAGGCTCCAACTGGACGATGGTGCGGCTTGGGACGTGGACATGCTCGTCCGCTTCGATGACACGGGGTTCCAGGTGCGCGACCCCAACGTCCCGGCGAACGTGGGCGCCCCTGTCGCGCTGGACATGACGGTGGCAAAGACGCTCCGCATTGCCCTGGAGTACGTGCCGGGGGCTCCCGGCCAGGGCCACTTCAAGATATGGGGCTGCACCGACGCTCACACGCGCGAGTGGACCCTCCTCCAGACGGGGACTCTCACCGAGGGCGGGGGAGGGGCCAACAACGTCATCGAGTGGGGGCATTTTACGGCGGTCGCCAATACCTCGTACTGGCAGCATGTCGGCTATTCGTGGATGGTCAACGGCTGGAGCCCCGACCCGAGTTGGGAGTCGATCTTCGGGACCAACTGGCAGAACCCCGAGTGCTTGCGGGCGCGGTCCTTCCCGGCCCTCCCGTGCTCCCTGTCGGACGGGGTCAAGATCCGCTCCAGGAGCGGCCCGACCGTGGTCGGGGAGAAGTGGGACATCGAGGCCGCGTCGGACTACCCCATCGAGGACATTCAGCCCCTCATCTCCAGCAGCCCGGCTCAGACGTGGAGGTCGGTCAACGACTCCGTCCAGGTCGAGCTTGTGTTCGACGCGGAGCCGAGCGCGACGGACTCGTGGCGGCTCGACTCCCCCCTCCTGGGCTGCTGGCTGCTGAACGCCAACTTCAAGCTGGCCTACCTCGACCGATGGAACGGGGCGGCGTGGGTCAATGTCCTCGCGCTTGACGCGGGCACGGACTTCGGGGGGCTGGCTTTCCGCCGCGACGGCTCCAAGGTGTTCCCGCAGTCGGTTGGGTCCGCCGCCGAGCGGTATTTCTTCCACGGAGCCCACTCGGACGACCACATCGACCTCGGCAGCGGGGACGCAGAACACCGCTACCGCCGCCTGGTCTACAACACGGAAGGGGCTTGGAGGACCGATACGGACACCAAGCGTCCGACGCTGGTGATCGACCCGGCTCAGTTCACGGACGGCGAGCCCGGATCGGGTACAGCTACCCTGTGGCGGCGGGACTTCGGGGGCATCGCCTACGACTACACTCAGACGGCGGACACCTACCGCCTGCGGATCCCCGCGCAGACGACGGCGGAAGGCTACTTCGAGGTCGGCCAGCTGGTCATGGGCGCGGTCCATGTCCTCGGGCGACAGTATGGGCGCGGCTACTCCTCCACCATCCGGCCGGAGCAGGAAATCGAGGACCGGCCGGGAGGCTCCAGCATCGTCCACTCGGACGGGCCGCCCAGGCGGGACTGGACCTTCGACTGGACTCAGCAGGCGATTGACCTGTCCCAGCCCAGCACGGACCAGGCTGACCCCGACTACATCACGGGGAAGGTGGGGAGTACCATCGCTGTGGCTACCCCCCACGACACGAGCAGGGTGCTTGAGGGCCTCCTGGAGCGCATCCAGTGGGCCAAGACTCCTGTACTACTCCTGACGAGTATCCCGCGCGTGAGCGGGTCTACAACGGAGCACTACGAGTCCCGCACGCACGTCCACAAGTGGGGTCGGATCGTCGACTCCAGCGTCCGCATCGACACTCCCCTCGGCAACGAGGGGGTGGACGAGTTGGAGCAGGTCGGCTCGCTGACCCTGCGAGAGGAGAGGTGACGTGGGCGTCGGGCGGCTGACCTCAGCGGATCTGCGAAACCCCCTCCACCTGCTCCTCGATTTCTCGTGGGCGGGCCGGACCCTGCGTTTGGCGCAGCAGACCCTCCATCCTCCGGTAGGTCTCGGCGGCGCCACAGTGACGTACTACCCCGGATTCGAGCTTTCGGGAGACGTGGTTGACCCCTACGTTGTGGGGGACCAGGCCGCAGGCGGGATCTCGGTCCAGATGAAGCTCCACGTCCAGCCCGGGATCAACGTCCCGGCCCTCGTCGCCCAGGGCCACGTCCTCGGCAGCGCGCAGGGGACTCTGTGGCTGTGGGCCGAGGGGACAGGGCACCGCGTCAAGCTCCTGGAGGGAGTGTTCCAGGAAGTGACGTGGGACACGGCCAGCACCGCAATCGTGGGGATCCTGGAGGAGCTTCCGGTCATGGACGACGCGGCCTTCCCCGACCGTCGAGCTCGCGCCAGCATTTACACCTGGGCGAACCACGACCTCGCCATTTCGGGGCTCCCGTACCCGTGGGTATTCGGCTCCCCTGGGGTGGCGGGTAGAACCCGAGGAGCCACGCCAGCGATCCTGGTCGACACCACGGGGTCCGGGCGGTTGGTGATCAACGGAGAGCGCGTCGGCGCGAGCCACGCCGAGGTGTTCCAGCCCCAGGGGGGCGGCTCGGTCGTGATCCCCGTCACCCACACCACGGACCTGCTGGGGCGCGAGGTCGCCACGATCGCGCCCATCGCTCCGATCACCCTCGTCGGCGGCAATCGGTACTGGGTTCAGTGGATCGACGGAAGCGGCGCCGACACCTTCGGCACCATGGAGAACGGGCGACCCGTCCGGGGGGCGGGGGACGTGATCGAGTGGATGCTCAAGAGGAGCCACCTGCGCTGGGATTCCGGCAGGCTCGCAGCCGTTAAGCCCCTCCTGAATCAGTACTTGATCGATACATACATTCAGGCGGACACCTACGAGCCGGTGGTCCCCTGGGCGTGGGTCGAGGCCAATCTCCTCCCGATCCTCCCGGTCAGCCCCCGCATCGGGCCGGACGGCCTGTTCCTGGCGTTCTGGAACTTCGCCGCGACGAAGGACCACGCGGTGGCGGACCTCGTGGCTGGCCCTGGCGGCAACTGCGAGCCCGCGTCAGACGTAGCATACACCCCGCTCTCGCGCGTAGCCTCTACCGTCGAACTCGGCCACAGCTGGGACGTGGAGCGGGGCGACGTGGTGGGACGTGCGGTCGTGTCCGGCGACCCGATCCTGGTGCAGGACGACGCCGACGCCACGCCGGGGAGGTACGCGCGGGACGCCTGGGGGCGCTACAAAACGACGCGGACGATCTCCCTCAAGTCGGAGGTCGTGTACGACCTGGGGACGGTCGGCCGCATCCTGTCCTGGCGAGAGCGGTACCACTGTCAGCAGCGCCTGATACTCCAGTACATGGTCCAACAGAACCCGGCGCTGAGGCTGGAGGAGGGCGACGTGGTGAGGCTCACGGACTCCGACAGGAGCTTCACGACCCGCCCCTGTATCCTCACCGAGATCGGTCGGCACCATCAGGGTTGGGTGCGCTGCGGACTCCAGGCTTTGCCGATAGACGCAGGGACTCCCGGCTGATACCGTCTCCTCCTGAGCGGGTGCCTCGGGAAGCAGCCCGAGACACCCTGGCCACCCAAAGGAGGAGCAACGGATGGCCGAGGCCAATCGTACCCTGACCCCTTCCGTCTTCATAGCGTGCGACTACCTCTGGATCGGGGGCGCTGAGCGCGTCACCGTCCAACTGGCGTGCGAACTCGTCCGGCTGGGCTGCCGAGTCCACCTCCATGCCTTCCTGGGTTCCTCGGGGAGCCTGCAAGCCGACCTGCCTAAAGACTCCTCCCTGCTGTCCGTTGGCGGGTCCGAGGACACTTACGAGAGCATGGGCGAGGCGGGAGTCGCCTTCGCAGCCCTGGAGCCCAGCACCATCATCGTGAACCACTCCAGCGCGGGCCTGGCCTTCGCCCTCGCCAAGCGCAGCGAGGTAGACCGGATCGTGGTGTTCGTCCACGCGCCGCTCGACCGGGAGGAGTTCGCCGCGAAGCGCTGGGAGCACATCGACAAGTTCCTGTGCGTCAGCCGAGGGCTGGTCGACTGGCTCCTCGGCCTGGGAGTCCCCGAGGACCGGATCGCGTACTGGCCGAACATGGTGGACGAGAGCGTGTTCAAGCCCCTCCCGGAGGTCACGCGGCGTCGGCGTCGGCAGCGCATCGGCGTCACGGACGACGAGCTTCTGGTCGGCTGGTGCGGCCGCATCAGCAACGAGAAAGCCCCCCACCTGCTGGTCAAGGCGGTCCACGCCGCGAGGCTCTCCAACGCTCCGACAGCGAGGCTGATGCTGATCGGGGGGGACTTCGACGCGGCGGCCAGCGGACCTGCTCTTTCAGGGTACGCCGAGACGACGGGGGGAGAGTACGAGCGCGTGGCGGCGGCCGTGGACGACATGGAGCGCGACGGGCTGCCGGGAGTTCTGGCGACCGGGCCGACTCACCGCCCACAAGACCACCTGCAGCTGTGCGACGTGTTTGCCCTGAGTTCCAGCATGGAGGCGATGCCGCTGGCGGCTCTGGAGGCGATGGCGTGCGGGCTCCCGGTGATGCTCCCCGACGTGGGTGACTGTTCCGAACTCGTCCGGCGTGCGGGTGCCGGGTGGTGGTACGAGATGGAGTCCGAGGGGCCTCCCCGCCGCCTGACGAAGTGCGTCGAGATAGCGTGGGGCATGTTTGCGGCCGGGCAGCTGTGGCCGCTCTCGGATGCCGCACGTCGGGAGGTCGAGCGCCGCTGGTCCCTTGACTTGGAGAAGCAGGGTCGGCTGGACCTGCTGCTGGGGGACTCCCCCGAGCCGATCGTGCTCCACAGCCTAGTCCTCCCCAAGGATCGGGGAGACGCTCGCATCGCTGCCGAACTCGATCCTTGTGTTGCCGCAATCTACCCGGAGTGGGCGAACAGCCCCCTGAGAGGCCCTGAGAGCCCTGAGCCCTCACCAGCCCCTCCTGTCCCCCTCCCCCAGGACTCCGGGACGCCCCAGGGCGCTCCCAGGCCCTCGGAGGGGGCTCTGGGGGTCGAGCCCAAGCCCAGGGAGGCGCGGCTCGCCCTGCGCCGCCTGCGGCCGAAGGTGGCCGTGGTCTACGACCAGCCGGGATGGGCTCTCCATCGGATAGCCCTCCAGATCGAGCGGTACCTCTCGGACGAGTTCGATGTGGTCCCGGTCCCCTACTGGCCTCCGAGCTTCGCCTCCATCGACTGCGATGCGGTAGTCATCCTCCCCTACAACGGCGCTGAGTACATCGTCGGCGCAGGCGGCGCTCCGGGGTCCGGCGAGGGAGAGGAAGAACACGGCCCCGCGCTCCGCGTGCCCAAGGACGCCAAGGTCATCACCTGCTGCTACGACCACCACCTGTGGACTCAGGACGGGGGGCGGTTCCAGTGGCGTATGTATAACGCGGTGGAGAGGGCTGACCTCGTGCTCGGGAGTTCCCCTGGCATCGTGAGCCTGCTGCGGGGAGTGTTCCCCAAGGTCGAGGTTGGCCGGTGCTACGACGGCGTGGACGCGGGCCACTTCCAGCCGATGCCCTGGACTGCCGAGCCCGGGGTACTGCGGGTCGGCTGGGCCGGGAACTCCGATGAGACCTACCACGGCGACCTCAAGGGGGTGGCGATGATCCGGGAGGCCGTGGCCTCGCTGCCGTACGCGCGTCTGGTGACGGCTGACCGGTACACCGAGGCCGTGGCCTACGACCTCATGCCGCGCTGGTACGCCAGCATCGACGTCCAGGTCTGCATGAGCAGCCACGAGGGGACTCCCAACCCGATCCTCGAGGCCAGCGCGTGCGGCAGGCCTTGGGTCAGCACCGACGTGGGCATCGTCGGGGAGCTACGGGAGACCGCGCGTGAGTCCGAGGGAGTGGCCTGGCCGGGTGTCCTGCTGAAAGAGCGCACGCCGACCGCCCTCGCCGGGGCTCTCAACTCCCTCTGGCTGGGGCATCGCGGGAGCCTGTCTGACATAGGCCGAGTCGGGCGGGACAGCATCGAGCGAGCCTGGACATGGGAGGAGCGCGTCGGACAGTTTCGCGCGGCACTGAGGGGGGTGCTGGGATGATCGAACCGACCGAGCTCAACGTCTACCTGACCAACCGCTGCAATGCCGCGTGCGTGGTCTGTGCGCGCGGGAACGGGTCGGGGGTGCCCGAGGAGGCCCCCGACGTCACCCCCGCGCTGGTGCGCGACGCGCTCCGGGCCTGGCCGACGATCCACGGGGTCACCATCGCCGGGTTCGGGGAGCCGCTCCTGGCCGCAGGCCTCGTCAACGTAGTGCACGCGGCCTCCGAGGGGGGGCGCGCGGTCGGGCTGATCACCAACGGGATTCTGCTCCAGGAGCACCTGGACTTCGTGGCTGACCTCCCCCTCACCAGCTTGTCGGTCAGCCTCAACGCCACAACCCAGCGGGAGCGCGAGGCCTTCGGGATGCCAGGGGATTTTGGTATTCTGCTTAGGTCCATTACGGACCTGGCCCGCCATGCGCCCTACGACGTGCGAGTCAGCTTCATCGTCCACCGTGGGAATGTCCACCGCTGCGACGAGTTCCTGGACATGGCCTGCGGGCTCGGCGTCCAGGGGGTTGACCTCCTCAACCTGCTGCCGCCCTACGGGCTCCAGGCGGGCAATGCGCGGGCGTTCTGGCAGGCCGTGATCACCGAGACGAGCTTGTCCGAACTCGACCAGATACAGGAGCTACTGGAGCACGAGCACGCGGGCCTCGTCGGGGCCTGGCCCGTGCCGCTGTCTCTCGACCGCACGCTCTGCCAGTGTCAGAGCACCTATCGGGTAGTCGGCATCGACGGGAACGGCTCGGTCACGGTCTGCCGCAGGGTCATCCCCCCTCGGCGGAACCTGGGCTCCATGTGGGGGATGAATCCCCTCGACTCCAAGCCCCACATGAAGCACCGGTCGGCGCTGGAGGCGGGGGACTGGCGCGCTCTCCCGGACGCTTGCCGCATGTGCTGGGGGCGGGGGGTGAGGGGGTGAGCATCCACGACCTACGCGCTGCTCTCGCTGGCGACATGAACAGGCGGATCCGTCGCCGCCTGGGGGCCGACTGGCCCGGCCATGTGGAGTATTCCGAGCGAAGGGGGTTTCACGTCCTCGGCTGGCCTTTCGAGGACGAGCCGCTCGGAGCCCTCAATCACCTCTACAGCACGATCAACCTCGGGCATCGCCATGTGGCCGCTGCTCCCCGTCTGACTGCCCTCATCAACGAGGCCCGGGGGGTAGCCCCCTGGGAGGCGGTGTTGGCCGTCCTGCGCGACGTGGCGCTCCCTCTAGCGGTAGCTGCCCTGGGGGCATGGAGGAGCGAGCGATGACCGACCTGCGAGACCTCGTGACCGTGTTCGTCATCTACTCCGGGGAGCCCGATCTCGCCGCGTGCTTGGAGGCCCTGGAGCAGCAGAACAGCAGGTTCCGGCTGTGCATCATCGAGTGGGTCGCGCCGATGGACGCGGCCTTCCAAATGATGCTGGACAACTGCCGCACCCCCATGTTCGTCCAGGTGGACGCCGACATGGTGCTGCAGCCGGGGGCCGTCCTGACGATGACGATGGACCTACAAGCGCAGGCCGAGAACGTCTCGATGGTCTGCTGGCCGCTGTACGACCACCACCTCGGGGTCAACATCCTCGGGGTGAAGGCCTACCGGCACGCCGCAATGGCTCAGTACCCGTACCAGGGAGCCTACTCGTGCGAGGTTGTCCAGCTGTCCCGGATGGAGGCGGACGGCTGGAAGTGGGAGAGCCGCTGGCCTCGGACCCTGGAGCATTTCGAGGAGGGCTTCCACGACCGGGACGCCGCCGTCGTGATGGGAGTCCACTCCCCCACCTGGTCCCCCGAGCGGATCTGGACGCGGTACCGCAGGCTCGGCCAGAAGTGGCAGCGCAGCCGGTACGACTGGCTGGAAGACGTGCCGAGGAGGCTGTGGGAGCGGATCGCAGTCCCCCGGGATGACCACGATCTGTGGGCGCTGCTCGCGCTGGTGCTGGGCATGTCAGAGGAGCTTTCGGACGAGGACGGGGAGCAGGACTGGCGCGCCCGGGACCGGGCCTTCCGCGCTCTGGAGGCGATGCTGTGTCGACCTATGTTGTAACAGGAGGGGCGGGCTTCATCGGCCACCACGTCGTCGCAGAGCTACTCGGGGCGGGCCACCGCGTGCGGGTTCTGGACGACATTAGCACCGGGAGCGTGCTGCGGCTCAATCAGATCAGTCGCTGGAAGCGCAGCCGTCTGTCTCTGACGCGGGGCTGTGTAACCGACAGGCCTCTCCTGGAGAAGCTCATCGAGGGGAGCCAGGGGGTCGTCCACCTCGCCGCCCTGTCCAGCCTGGCCGCGTGCGCCGAGGACGAGGAGCGCACTGGCAAGGTCAACGTGGACGCCGTGCGTGACCTGTGCGAGGTCTGCGGCCCGTTCGGTGCTCGCCTCGTGAGCGCGTCCAGCGTGGCTGCCCGCAACCCCAAGCTGAGTGCCTATGCGGAGAGCAAGCTCGCAGGCGAGAACGTCGTCCGCTGGTGGGCCGCGCACGGGCTGACAGCTGTCGCCCTGCGGTTCCTCAACGTCTACGGTCCCGGCCAGCTGCCCGACTCCCCGTACTCAGCTGTAGTCCCCCGGTTCCTGGCGGCCACCCTTCAGGACGAGCCCTGCACGATCTACGGAGACGGGGGTCAGTCCCGAGACTTCGTGTTCGTGCGGGACGTGGTCCAGGCCATCCTGGCGGTACTCGTCCATCCGATGCTGGACGGACGCCAGTCGGTAGATATCGGGACGGGGGAGTCCGTGACCATCGCGCGACTCCATGCCCTGTGCGGGGAGGCTGTCGGTCGTAAAGTGCGACGGCCCAGGGCCCGATCTGCTCGCCCGGGGGAACTCCGCGAGGCCTCCGCTGAGACCGAGCAGGCCGAGGCCGTTCTGAACTGGAGGGCTCAGACCTCGCTGGCCCGGGGGCTCAAGATGACAGGGGACTGGATGCACTTCCATCTGCGCGACCCGGAGTGGGTCGGGGGTGCCGAGTGACTGTCTCGTGCTTGGGGCTCCTCGGCGCGAGCTACTGTGGCTCGACCCTCCTCGAGTCCCTGCTCAATACCCACCCCAAGGCCGAGGCCCTGGGGGAGGTCTACCACGTGGTCGAGGGGAGCTACGAGCGGCACTTGGAGGACGGGGGTGAGCCCCTACTCTGCCGCTGCGGCACCAGCTGCGCGCTGTCAGAGCCCCCCATCAAGCTGTGGGACTGCCACCGCCCGATCGCTGAGGCTGAGGGAGTCCACTGGGTCGTA
>Ga0098033_1000844_pt1 | contig 13268 bp, 14 predicted proteins | sample 1_EtaG_FD_75049 | JGI IMG/M metagenome (GOLD analysis project Ga0098033, IMG submission 75049) | Marine viral communities from the Subarctic Pacific Ocean - 1_ETSP_OMZ_AT15124 metaG | ecosystem: Environmental > Aquatic > Marine > Oceanic | place: Pacific Ocean | collected 2015-01-07
GACCTTGTATTGGAAAGGAAAGTTATGAAGTAAAAATTGATTTTTACGAAAGGTTTGTAGATAGAAACTTAAAATATGCAGAGTTTTTTAGTAAAATTTCAGATGAAAGATATATTTTTGATTTAAGGAGATTTATAAACAATGAAATATATAATTTAAATATTAAAAATATAGAAAATATAGCAATGAATACTTTTTTGAAAAAAGAATTTTTTTTTAGCCACAGAAGATCTTGTCTTAACAAAGAACAAGATTATGGTAGATGTATTTCTGTCATATTAATGACTTAATTAAATGTTTAATTAATTTGAAAAGTAGAATTAAAGTTGTATAAACAAGTTATCTTATGAAAGTTCTTGCTGGTACAAGTAATTTAAAACTGTGCAAAAACATAGCAAGACAGCTCAAATTAAAATTGGTCAATTCTGACATTAAAAGATTTGCCGATGGTGAAGTCTATATGGAAATTAATGAAAATATTAGAGGCAATAGTATATTTGTGGTCCAATCAACATCTAATCCTGCCAATGATAATTTGATGGAACTCTTAATTTGCATTGATGCTTTGAGAAGATCCTCCGCAAAAAATATTACTGCAGTTATCCCCTATTTTGGGTACGCAAGACAAGATAGAAAAGTAGTGCCAAGAACCGCGATATCAGCAAAATTAGTTTCAAATCTAATAACAAGTGCTGGAGCGAACAGAATTTTAAGTGTTGATTTGCACGCTGGCCAAATTCAGGGTTTCTTTGATATTCCAGTAGATAACTTATTCACTACACCCATTTTTGCTAGACACATTAAAAAAAAAATGAAACTAAATAATTTAATTTGTGTTTCGCCTGATGTTGGAGGCGTCGAGAGAACAAGAGCACTAAGTAGAAGAATAAATTCAAGCATCGCTATAATAGATAAAAGAAGACCGTCACCAGGAAAATCTGAAGTAATGAATATCGTTGGAAATGTTGCAAATAAAAACTGCGTAATTGTAGATGACATAATAGATTCAGGAGGAACCATTGTAAACGCAGCGAAGGCTCTAAAAGAAAAAGGAGCAAAAGATATTTATGTCTATATTACTCACGCAGTATTGAGTGGTGAAGCAGTGAATAAAATAGAAAAATCTCAAATCAAGAAACTAATTACGACAGATACAATCGACAATACAAAAAAAATTAATAAATACAAAAAAATTGAAATAATTTCACTTGCTCCAATGATTTCAGAGGCAATTAAGAGAATCGCAAACTCCACTTCCGTTTCTGATCTTTTTAATTAATTTTACTTGTTTTTTTTCCTAACATAATATAAAAACACCATTTCAATTTATGAATATTTTAAAAGCAACAAAAAGAACAACCACATCTACTGGACAAATTAATAAATTACGAACCGATGGTTTTGTGCCTGCCATATTGTATGGAGGGGAAAAAAATAATATCAGAATAAGTCTAAAAAAATTACATCTTCGAGACGTTATAAAAACAGAAACATTTACTTCCAAAGTTATGGACATGGATATAGATGGTAATTTAGAAAAAGTATTGCCGAGAGATATAGCTTACGACCCTGTGTCCGATGAACCAATTCATATTGATTTTATGAGAATCGCAAAAGATTCAACACTAGTTTTAGAGATACCTGTCAAATTTATTAATCATGATAAATCACCTGGATTAAAAAAAGGAGGAGTGTTAAATACTGTAAGAAGAAAAGTAGAATTAAAATGTCCTGCTGAAAATATTCCAAATGAAATAGTTGTTGACCTAGACAAAACTGAAATAAATGCTAGCCTTAAAATATCATCGGTTAAACTACCGGAAAACGTTACCCCAACAATAACTGATAGAGATTTTGTAATTGCTACTGTTGCGTCTCCAACAATCTTAGTTGAACAAGAAAAAACTGAAGAAGCTGTAGCTGAAGGAGAGGTTCCTGCTGAAGGAGCTGAAGGTGTTGAGGAATCTCCGGTAACAGATGAAGGCAAAGATAAAACTGCTAAACCTTCGGACGAAAAAGCTAAACCCGCAACTAAAGAAAAAGAAACTAAAAAAAAATAATATAGGATAGTCTATCAATTATGCTACTTTTTGTTGGTCTGGGAAATCCAAATCCAAATAATACCAACAATCGTCACAATGTAGGTTTTTTGGTAATTGACGCTATTAACACAAAATTCAAACTATCTAAACAAAAACCAAAGTTTAAAGGCTTGTTAACAACAGGAATGATCAACGATCAAAAAGTTTATGCAATAAAACCTCTTACATTTATGAACAGTTCCGGAATATGCATCAAAGAACTATTAGAATATTTTAAAATAGAAGCAAAAGATGTTTTCGTGTTTCATGATGATATGGATATCGACATTGGCAAAGTCAAAGTGAAATTTGGTGGAGGCGACGCGGGGCATAATGGAATAGAATCTATAGATAAAAATATTGGAAAACAGTACTCAAGAATAAGAATTGGCATAGGTCGTCCTATAAATAATTCGACTGGTGCTGAATATGTTCTAGACAATTTTTCCAGCGATGAAAAACAATGTGTTGAAGAAGTAACCGCAAATATAATTGAATCGCTACCAATATTAATAAAAAAAGATTTAGACCTTTTTTCTAGCAAAGTTAACCAAAAATAATAATGGGTTTTAAGTGCGGGATAGTTGGATTGCCCAATGTTGGGAAATCGACATTATTTAATGCCCTGACCACATCGAAAAAAGCTCAAGCTGAAAATTTTCCATTTTGTACAATTGATCCAAATATTGGGGTGGTTTTGGTTCCAGATAAAAGATTAAAAAAAATATCTATAATATCGAAATCTCTAAAAACAATTAGTGCAGCAATTACATTTGTTGATATTGCTGGTCTCGTCAAAGGAGCATCCAAAGGCGAAGGATTGGGAAATAAATTTCTTTCTCATGTTAGGGAAGTTGATACCATTATTCACTTAACTCGATGTTTTGATTCTGATAAAATCCAAAATGTAAATAAAAATGTTGATCCAATAAGAGATATTGAAATTATTGAAACTGAAATTTTATTATCTGATTTAGAATCTCTTCAAAAAAAATTAGAAAAAAGTAACAAAAAAAAATTTGAAAAGAATGAACTAAACTTTTTAGAAGAATGTCAGAAATTAATAAATGATGGAAAAAATCCAGATGTATTAAAAAAAAAATTTAGCAAAAATTTAATCAAAAAGTCATCCCTTTTATCACTTAAACCGAGAATAATTGTATGTAATGTTGATGAAAAAAGTTTACCAGAAGGTAATAAATATTCAGATGCATGTAAAAAAAAACTACTAAATGAAAATATAATTATAGTTTGCGCTGATATAGAAGATCAAATTATGAACTTACAAACAAAAGATAGGGAAGATTTTATGTTTGAATCTGGAATAAAAAATACCGGCCTAAACAATTTAATCAAAACTGGTTATAATATTCTTGGACTTAACACATTTTTTTCTTCAACTCCAAAAGAAACCAGGGCTTGGACAATTGAAAAAAACTCTAAAGCTGTTGAGGCGGCTGGTATAATCCATTCAGATTTTAAAAAAAAATTCATCAGAGCAGAAACTGTGTCCCACGAAGACTTTATAAAATATAAAGGTTTTAATGAATGTAGAAATGTCGGAAAATTGAGACTTGAAGGTAAAGATTATATTGTAAAAGATGGGGATGTAATGTTTTTCAGAACAGGAGCCTAACTTTAAATCATCTAAAAGTTTTGGGATCTTCCCCTTCGTATTCGGTCGCAGCTCTTTCAACTTTATCAAAAGTTTCTTCTTTTTGGTTCGAATCTTCTTTTAAATCAAGACGCGACCAAACTTTTTGTTTACTTAAATAAACTAATGTTAAAAGAATAATTAGATATAGGAAGACTTTAAAGCCCATTTTGTGACTTGCTTCTAGATGTGGTTCTGCTGCCCAAACCAAAAAAGTTGTAACGTCTTTTGCTAACTGTTCCTCTGTTGCTTGGGTACCATCTGAATACTCTACGCTTCCCTCAAATAAAGGTTTGGACATCATTATTTTTTGTCCTGGCATGTATTTGTTGTAATAAATACCCTCATCTAGTTCGTATCCTGCTGGAGGTTCTTCATATCCTAGCAGTAACGAATAAATATAGTCTGCTCCTCCCTTTCTTGCTTTTACAAGTACCGACATATCTGGAGGATAAGCTCCACCATTAGCAATTGTTGCTGCCTGAACGTTTGGAAAGGGACTAGCAAATTTATCCGATAATCTCCTTGATCTTGTAAACATTTCTCCTTCATCATTAGGTCCATCTGTAATTTCAAATTGCTCGGCTATTGCTTTAGCTTCATCCAAAGTAAATTCAGGACCTCCCTTTTCTGATAAATTTCTATAACTTAAATGTTGGATAGAATGACATCCCGAACAAACTTCTTGATAGACCTGGTAACCTCTTTGTAAGGAGGTTCTATCAAAAGTGCCGAAAATACCTTTAAAACTTCAATCGTTTTTTATGAGTTCTATTTTCCTCTCATCAGAATAGGATGAATTACCAATTGCGGTCACAAATACTATAAAAAATATTTTAAGCAATAAATTATTTAAACGTATCAACTTTTTCTCCTTCGTATTCTCCTGCTGTTTTTTTAAATTTATCTATAATGCTTGGTTCATCAAGAACAGGATCAGAAATGCTCGTGGGCAACGGATCTGTTTTTTCATAACGACCTAATACTGGAAGAATAATTAAAAAATGAATAAAATAATAAGTGGTAGCGACCCTCGCTAAAATTACATAAATTCCTTCGGGCGGTTTTGCGCCTAAGTAACCTAGTAAAATTACCATAGCTACTAGTACCCAATAAAACTTTTTATAAAGAGGTCTAAATGCCGCTGATCTAACTTTTGAGCTATCTAGCCAGGGCAACAATATTAAAATAAAAATTGATGCAAACATAAAAATTACTCCTCCCAATTTACTTGGTATAGCTCTTAAAATTGCATAGAAGGGCAACAAATACCATTCAGGAACTATATGTTCGGGAGTAACCAGTGGATTAGCCGGGATATAGTTATCAGGATGTCCCAAAAAATTTGGAGCATAAAATACAAATCCAAAAAAAATTAATATAAATACAAGCATGGCTAAAAGATCTTTCATAACCATGTACGGATGAAAAGGCATAGTCTCTTTGCTATTTTTTTTAACATCAATGCCAATGGGATTATTATTTCCAGGAACATGTAACGCCCAAATGTGCAATATAACTAAGGCAAAAATCAAAAATGGAAACAGGTAATGTAAGCTATAAAACCTATTTAATGTTGGATTGTCTAGTGAATAGCCGCCCCACAGCCATGCTGTAATATTTTCTCCAATTAAAGGGATGGCACCAAATAGATTAGAAACAACCGTAGCGGCCCAAAAACTCATTTGGCCCCATGGCAAAGTATATCCCATAAATGCTGTTGCCATCATGAGCAAATAAATTATTAACCCGGTAATCCAAATCATTTCTCTTGGAGGTTTATGCGATCCGTAATACAGACCTCTAAAAATATGAATATAAACAGCTAAAAAAAACATCGAGGATCCGTTTGCATGAACATATCTAATGAGCCATCCATAATTTACATTTCTCATTATGTGTTCAATGCTATTGAAGGCAAGATCTACATGAGCAACATAATGCATAGCAAGAATTATTCCTGTTACAATCTGAACAATTAGAAAAAAAGTTAATATGCCACCAAAAGTCCACCAGTAATTTAGGTTTTTAGGTGTTGGATATCCTCTTAAATGATGTGAGAGCGTTAACAGTGGCAAGCGATTATCAAACCACTGCGCTAGTTTTGATTCTGGAACGTATTTATCTTCACTCATAATCAATTTAACCTATTTTAATTGTTTTACTGTCAACAAATTCATATTTAGGTATTTCTAAATTTGTTGGAGCGGGACCTTTTCTAATTCTGCCTGATATATCATAATGTGAACCATGGCAGGGACAGAACCATGCTTTATAATCTCCCCTGTCTCCCAAAGGAACGCAACCAAGGTGAGTACAAACGCCAACCATTACTAGCCATTCTGGATTTTTTGCTCTATCCGAATCTTTTTCTGGATCTTTTAAATCTTTCAAATTGACTGCTGCCGCTTCATCAATTTCACTTTTAGTTCTTCTTCTAATAAATATTGGTTTCCCTCTCCATAATACTGTTATAGTTTTTCCCGGTTCGACACTGCTAACATCAACTTCTGTAGTTGATAAAGCTTTTACAGAAGAATCAGGATTCATTTGATCTACTAAAGGCCAAATAGCTGCGCCCACTCCCACGGCACCTATTGTATAGGTAGCCGTAAAGAGAAAATCTCTTCTTTTTGACTTAATTTCATTGCTCATAGATTCGAATTTTCTATTTAATATATATTATGAATTAATTACAATTAATATAAATTTGCTAGGGTCAGAATGACACATAAATTAACACACGAATAAACAATGTTTAATATTGCTTTATATCAACCTGATATACCACAAAATACTGCTGCTATAATTCGCCTATGCTCATGTTTTGATACAACTCTTGAAATAATCGAACCTTGTGGTTTTCATATTGATGACAAAAAATTAAAAAGAGTTGCTATGGATTATTTAGATAAAAGTAAAATAATAATTTACAGTTCGTATGAAAAATTTTTAATTAAGAAGAAAAATTCAAGAGTTGTACTTATGACCACTAAGGCAAAAAAAAATTATAATAATTTTAAATTTAATCGAAAAGACACAATTCTTTTTGGTAGAGAAAGCCAGGGTGTTCCGAAAATAGTGCATAATAATTGTTATCAAAAATTAAAGATACCTTTAAAAAGAAATGCAAGATCGCTTAACATTGGTATGGCTGTGGCCATAACTTTATCAGAAGCTTTAAGACAAAATTCTAATTTATAAAAATATGAAAATAGAAAAAAAACAAAAATTAACAAAAGAATGGTTTATTGAATTACAAAATTTAATTTGTGATAGTGTTGAACAATTAGAAAAAGAGTATGGTTCCAATATAAAATTTATAAGGAACAAATGGAAGCACGGTGAATATAGAACTATAAAAGGTAAAGTAATTGAAAAAGGAGGTGTTGCTTTTTCAAATGTAACAGGCAAATTCCCTAAGGAATTTGCAAAAACAATTCCAGGGACAAAGAGTAGTACTAATTTTTGGTCTTCAGGTGTTTCGGTGGTATTTCATCCTAATAGTCCTAAGGTTCCTGCTATGCATTTCAACACTAGATTTATCTGTACACAAAAAAATTGGTTTGGAGGTGGCATGGATGTGACGCCTTGTCTTACCGATAATAAAGAAAAAAAATATTTTCATAGCACGATAAAAAAAATGTGCAATCTTCACAATAAAAAATATTATTCAAAATATAAAAAATGGTGTGATGAATATTTTTATCTTCCTCATAGAAAGGAAGCTCGTGGTGTAGGCGGTATCTTTTTTGATTATAAAATGAATAATTGGGAAAAAGATTTTGCATTTATTAAAGATGTAGGTATTACTTTTGTTTATCTTGTTAAAAAAATCATGAGAAAAAAAATGCTTTTGAAATGGACACAAAAAGAAAAAGAAATTCAATTATTGAAACGAGGAAGATATGTTGAGTTTAATCTATTATATGATCGAGGCACAAAATTTGGTTTAAACAACGGGGGTTATCCAGAAGCTATATTAATGTCTATGCCACCAACAGCAAAATGGAAATAATTTTATGGAAAAAGAACCAATAACATTTCAAGGACTTGAAAAATTAAAAAAAGAATTAGAAGAATTAAAAAATATTAAACGACCCAAAATAGTTGAGGCAATTGCAGAGGCTAGAGGACATGGTGATTTAAAAGAAAATGCGGAATATCACGCTGCAAAAGAAGAACAATCAAAAGTTGAGAGCAGAATAAATGAAATAAATGATTTAATAGCTAGAGCAAATGTTATTGATGTAACAAAACTAGAAAAAAAAGATAATGTAATATTTGGTTCAACGGTTCATTTGATTGATTTAGAAATTAATATCAAAAAAACTTATAAAATAGTCGGTAAAGATGAAGCTGACATCACAAAAAATTACATTTATTTTAGATCTCCAATTGGCAAGGCTTTGATAGGAAGAAAGAAAAAAGAAACAATAACAGTTACAACACCAGCCGGTGAAAAAAATTTTGAAATACTGGAAGTTAAATATATTTAAATTTAATTAGTTTTATTTAATTATTTTTTTTAAAACTTTTTCATCAAGATTGAAATTGTCTGCAATCCATTTCTCTTCTAACGACTTAAGAACCTTGCCAAGTTTTGCTCCGGATTCATATCCGTGTTTCTTTAAATAATCTCCAGAAATAGGAAATTTCGGTATTTTACAAACTTCAGCGTAATCTAATAATTTCTTAACATTTAAAGTTTTAATTTTGCTATTTATGCATATTGAAAAAAGTAACAGATCTCTAACGTAATACTTATCTGATAAATATATTAATTTTTTAATATTTTCTTCTGAATAAAATTGCTTATTCTTAAGATTTTCTAAATTCTTCGAAATATTATTAAGTCTATTTTCAATACTCTTTGACGTTTTATATTTATGGCAAAAATATTCATGATTATTAGATTGATCTACCAAGAGCAATGCTAAAATCAAAAAATTATCATATTTCTCTCTTAGATTTTGATCTAAATTACTAATCTTATCTAATCTTTCTGGATATTTGAATTCAGGAAATATATTTAAAATGATTTCTTTCGATTGATTGTTTTTAAATAAATTATAAACATTTTTTAATGACAAAATTTTTTTTAATTCATCGAAGATTCTTTCTTTAGAAATTTTATTTATTCCATCAATATTCTTCTTAATAGATTGAATAGTATTCTGGTCACAATTTGTTTCACTATACTGTGCAAAAAATCTAAAGTATCGTAAGATACGTAAATAATCTTCTTGTATTCTTTCCTCGGGAGAACCAATAAAATTTATCCTGCCATTTTGTAAATCCAATGCTCCATTTAGAGGGTCAAGAATTCGACCGTCTAAATCTGCATATATTGCATTTATCGTAAAATCTCTTCGAGAGGCATCCTGCTCCCAATTTCTAGTAAATTCTACTCTGGCATGTCTTCCGTCTGTTGAAACATCCTTCCTTAAAGTTGTAATTTCAAATTTTTTTTTATTTACAATTGCCGTTACTGTTCCATAAGAGATTCCAGTGTCCATAACTTTAACATCATTTTTGTCAAGTTTTTTTTTTACCTCATTCGGTTCAAGAGAAGTTGCTAAATCAATATCATCGATGTGCTCTCCACAAAGTGACTTTCTCACACATCCACCCACAAATCTAACTTTGCTCTCTTCTCCAATTTCATTAAGATAAGAAAAAATTGTTCGAGCCTCCTTCATGTTTTCTAATAATTTAAGACTTTTATCCGACCCAAACTTTTTAAAAAGAGACCTATCAGTTTTTGATATAATTTTTTTTAATTTTTTAAACATTTTTTGGCTGGGGCGCTAGGATTCGAACCTAGGATGGTGGTACCAAAAACCACTGCCTTACCGCTTGGCTACGCCCCAAAAATATAGCACTGAGATATATCACATATGATTAAATTTATATAGTTTTTGATACAAAACACCAATGGTTTGGAAATTTTGATCTAATCAACTTTTTAGCAGAAACTGCAGATTTCTGATTGGAAAATATTCCTATGCAAGCCGATCCTGATCCGGTGATTCTCGAGAAGTAACAATTGTTTTGTAATCTTATAAAATCGATAATCTTGCCAACTTTAGGATAAAACTTTACGACAATTTCTTCAAGATCATTTCTTTCTTTTTTTAGAAAATTAATTAATTTTTTTTTATTTTGTGTATAATAATTTGATTGAGATTTTGAAAAAGTAAATTTTTTATTTCTTGTAAATATTTTTCTTGTTGAACAAATTATATTGGGATAAACAATTAAAATATTCAATCGAAATTTATTATTGAGTCTTAAAATTTTACCCTCCTTATTAGTTAACAAAGTGTTTTTCTTTTCTAAGTTAACAGGTACGTCAAAACCGATTTGACGTGCTATTTTGTTTAGAAGGGTTTTGTTTATTTTTAAATCCATTTTTGAATTAAAAAAGTTCAATAAGCTAGCTGCGTTTGATGAGCCTCCACCTAAACCTGAGCCGTGAGGTATATTTTTTTGTATATCTATCTTAAATGCTTGGTCTTTGAAAAAATTCCTTTCTCTTAATAAGTGCAAAACTTCGGTTATCGTATTTGATTTTTCATTGATCTTATTTTTAAATTTTCCAGAAAATTTTATTTTATCACTTAAACCCTTGATTTTTCTTACCGTGATTACGTCGTATAAATTGCAAAAAGTTATTAAAGATTCAATATTATGATAATTGGTTTTAAATCTTTTAAAAACTTTTAGTGTTAAATTAATTTTGCAAAAAGATTTTATTCTAAATTTTTTCACAAGGTTAAATTATAATTTTTTTATAATACCATAAATTAATTTCTTACTTATATTATCTTTTAATTCTTGTTCAGCTTCATCTAAGCTCAAAACGTACTTCCAAAAATATCTTGCTTGTATATTTTTGTTTAGCATCCACAAAACATCCGCATAATGATCATTAATAATTGGATCTATTGGCATTAATTCAACGGCTCTTTGCAAGAATTTTTCTGCGTCAACATAATTTTTGTTCACGTAATTGACCCATCCAAGTGAATCTATGATGTATCCATCATTTTTTTTTAACTTAGTAGCTTTTTCAAGCATCTCCAAAGCTTTTTCGATGTTATTTCCTTTTTCGACCCACGAATAAGCCAAATAATTTAATACATGTGGTTGATCTGGTAATATTTCTAGAGATTTCAAAAGATCTTTTTCTGCCTTATCCCACTCTCCCAATCTCTCATAACTTGTACCTCTTCTATCCAAAATTTTTGGAAGTAAAGGATGGTTCTGGTTTATACTTTCCAAGGCTAGAGAGTAATATTTTATTGATTTTTTATAATATTCGTTATCTTTATAAAAATTTGCTAACTCATAATAATGCTCAAAATTAGGATTCGATAATAAGTTAAATTCTTTTTCTAAACTTAATGCTGCCTGCTCCTTGCTTTCAGTCTCAGATAAAATTATTGCCCGATTAATTACGCCATACCAACCATAAACTGGACCGATTGATTCAAGTAAATTATATATTCTTTTTGAGAGTTCGTATTTTTTTTGATTATAAAAGTTTTCTGCTAAAAGAGTCTTGTTGGGTGTAAACTTATTATTGAGAAAAAGAGAAATTTTTAAATAAAAATTCGATAATTGATAATCTTCCTGAGTGGAATATAAGTTAGCTATCACATAAAAAATCTCAGCAATTACATCGCTTGGATTTTTGCAATCAAAAAAATTTGTTATATTGTTATTTTTTCCATTTAGAATAAAATTTTCAGCCTGTTTGATAAGTAAATTTGAATTATATGCATCTCTGCTTTTGCTAATTAGTATTTTTCCAGCTATATTTTGATTTTTTGATATAAAATAGTTCGCCAAGAAGAAATTATATCTTGAAAAACGAGTTTTTGGATTATCGATCAACTTTTCAAAAGCCACTTCGGTCTTTGATGTATCGAAATGGCAATGTAAAAAAGCATTTTGTATTTGCTTTAAACTATCATAATGATCTGGAATTTTATCTAAAAACTCAAAGCTATCATTAATATTATTTTCGGATGCTTTAACCCAAGATATCAAAATATTTCCCAAAAAATCTTTAAAAAACAGATTTGATTGACTGATGCTATTCAATCTCTCAAAGTGTTTTTCTGCTTTCAGATAATTTTCTTTTATGAAATAATCTAAACCTAATAATAAATCGGCTTCAAAAAATAGCTCGTCTTCTTTCCATATATTTTTTGAAAAAGCGAATGCCTTTTCAAATTTTTCAAGCAGTATAAGAGTACGAATAAATTGTACATTAAAATTGTAATGACTATTCTTCAAAAATCGAACTTTATTTAAATATTTGAAACCTGTGGTGGTATAATTCTGATTTACAGATACAATGCCTGAAAAATAATTCGATATATCGCCCTGAGAATATTTAAATTTAACATTTTTACTAAAACTTTCAGTATTATATAATAAGGCTGTTATAAAAAATAAGATTAAATAAATCTTTTTAATAAAATATTTCATATTGTACCTTATAAAATGAAAAAAAATTTAAATCAAAAACTAATTGATCTTATCGAATACTATAATTTAATTAATAGCAATCTTTTATTAAGTAATACACCTCAAAAAAGAAACATGAATAATATTGTGGCTGCTTCTTATAAAGGAACAAAATTTCAAAAACTAGAAAAACTTAAAAAAAATATTCAGTTAATTAAAAATTGTCAATTAAAGAAAAGTGCTACTAATTTGGTCTTTGGAGATGGTAATATTGATGCAAAAATAATGATTGTAGGTGAAGGGCCTGGAGCACAAGAAGATGCCAAAGGAATACCTTTTGTGGGTCGTGCAGGACAATTGTTGGATAAAATGTTAGAATCAATCCAATTAAATAGAACAAAAGTTTATATATCAAACGTTGTAAATTATAGACCACCATCAAATAGACGTCCAACAGAGATGGAAATTGCAAGGTACCTGCCTTTTCTTAAAAGTCACATTGAAATAATAAATCCCAAAATCTTAATATTGTTGGGAAGCACAGCACTAAACACTTTAATTGGAAATAATGAAGTTATTTCAAAAGCTAGGGGTAAATGGATTCAAAAAGATGTTGGTTCTATTAAGCCTTGGACAATAGCCTCATTTCATCCAGCATTTCTATTACGACAACCAGATCAAAAAAAGATGGCCTGGATAGATCTAAAAATGGTAAGAGATAAATTAAAGAGTCTGAAAATATAAAATTATTGTTCAAAAAAAATAAAATAGCTGGCGTTGATGAGGTGGGCAGAGGATCTTTGGCTGGACCAGTGTTTGCTGCAGCTGTAATTTTAAATAAAAATATTAACAAAAAAGATATTAGAGATTCAAAAAAAATTCCTTTTAAAAAAAGAATTTTGATTGCCAATTATATAAAAAAAAATTCAATATATGCTATTGGAACAGCAAGTGTTAATGAAATAAATAAAATGAATATTTTAAATGCTTCTCTTTTGTCGATGAAAAGAGCTTTGAATAAATTAAAGTTTAAGCCTTCGGTAGCATACATA
>Ga0098033_1000845_pt1 | contig 13266 bp, 13 predicted proteins | sample 1_EtaG_FD_75049 | JGI IMG/M metagenome (GOLD analysis project Ga0098033, IMG submission 75049) | Marine viral communities from the Subarctic Pacific Ocean - 1_ETSP_OMZ_AT15124 metaG | ecosystem: Environmental > Aquatic > Marine > Oceanic | place: Pacific Ocean | collected 2015-01-07
AATTTAGAAGAAAAATGGTTTTTTGAGCTTGACGTTCACCGCGATTTGTGTTATTATTTATGTATAAATGAAGAAAGACTAGCCAAGGAGGGGATGTTGCACAGGAATATAGTTGGTGCTTTAAAGAAGAAACCATCGAATGCTTTTCGCAAGATTTCTTATGCAATTTATGAAACCCCTCACAGTGATTTTGGGTACGTCGTGGCCCACACCAACACGATACAAAAACAACATAACCCTTGACATGATACGGCAAGGGTGATACATTAGATATCAAGGAAAGCTTGATATACTTTAACAACAAAACAAGGAGAAAACTAATGTCAATCAATATGGACCTAATGAAGAAGAAGCTTGCCACACTACGTGGTGAGTTCGATAAGGAGAAATCAGGCTGGTTTAGGCCTGATGAGGGCGATCAAGATATTCGCATTGTGCCCTCACCCGACGGCGATCCGCTTAAGGAAATGTATTTCCACTATAATGTGGGAGAACATCGCGGCGGAATCGTATGTCCCAAGCGCAACTTCGGCGAAAACTGCCCGATTTGCGAGTTTGCCTCTGCCTTATGGAAGGAAGGGACCAACAACAACGATGAAGAGAGTAAGAAGCTTGCTAAGTCTCTATTCGTTCGTGCACGCTATTTCTCACCCGTCGTGGTACGGGGCCGAGAAGAAGAGGGAGTCAAGATGTATGGCTACGGAAAGCGTGCGTACGAGAATCTTTTGGGATACATCCTAGATCCCGATTATGGTGACATCACAGACCCCATGGAGGGAACCGACATCTCCCTAACATACACAAAGCCCACCACACCAGGGGCATATCCACAAACAAACCTTAAAATGCGCCGCAACACTTCTGCGCTTTTGGAGGATACCGACGCTATCGCCGCCCTCCTTGATAGCATTCCGGAATTTGACTCTCTTTTTGAGCGTCATACCCCACAGCAGATTGACGCAATTCTTGATGAACAGCTTGCTGGGAACGGAAGTGCGGAATCACGCTCGACGGAAACCACCAAATACGGAAAGAACAAAAGTGACGTGGACCGAGCGTTCGATGAGTTGCTAGCCACTAAATAAGGTTTGTGGGAGACCGCTGGCACCCCGGTCGAAATAGGGTGCCGCTTTTTTAAGGAGGAATAATGGCTAGAAAAGCCAAAGAAGCAAAGGCCGGTAGAGTTTCAATGCATGACTTAATGAGTCTTGTTAACAAGAAAGCCGGCCGGAACGTTGCGCACGACTTGACAGGTGACAACCCCACCAAGGTAAAAGAATGGATTCCCACCGGCTCACGCTGGCTTGACTCCATCGTTTGCAAGGGACAGGTCGCCGGCATACCAGTCGGAAAAGTTACAGAAATAGCAGGATTAGAGAGTACCGGTAAATCCTACCTCGCAGCACAGATAGCCGCAAACGCTCAGAAAACGGGCAAGATGATTGTCTATTTTGATTCTGAGTCTGCCATCGACCCGAGCTTCTTGGAGCGAGCAGGATGCGACCTAGAGCGGTTAATGTACGTTCAGGCGGCCTCTGTGGAGTTTGTTTTGGAGACTGTGGAAGAGTTGCTGGGTGCCACCGATGAACAGCTTGTATTCATCTGGGATTCTCTTGCTTTAACACCTTCTGTGTCGGACGTAGAAGGAGATTTTAATCCGCAATCTTCGATGGCGGTAAAGGCTCGTATTCTTGCAAAGGGAATGTCGAAGTTAATTATTCCGATTGCTGATAAACAGGCAGCCTTTATTGTCCTCAATCAGCTTAAGACCAACATTCCCAGCGGCCCCAATGCTCGTATCATTGCGATGACAACGCCCTATATGACCCCCGGGGGAAAAGCAATGCACTACTCCTACTCGCTGCGTATTTGGTTGACCGGTCGCAAGGCCAAAGCTTCCTTTATCGAAGACGAAAAGGGATTCCGAATTGGCTCCGAAGTTAAGGTAAAATTGGAGAAATCACGCTTCGGAACTCAAGGTAGAACGTGTGCCTTCCGCATTTTGTGGGGAACTGAGGATATTGGAATCCGCGATGAGGAATCTTGGTTTGATGCCGTGAAGGGCTCTCAGAACATGAACAGTGCCGGCGCATGGTATACTTTAAAGATGCCCGATGGGTACGAGAAGAAGTTTCAACCCTCCAAATGGACGGAGTTGGTGCGGTCGGATGAAGACTTTCGAGCCAACGTTCTGCAATTGATGGACGAAGAGGTTATTGGAAAGTTTGATCGAAGAGAAGGAACAGCAGATCAGTTCTATTCTGACCCCCAATAAAACACTTGACAGCCCTCCTACGATGCGGTATACTGAAGTATAAGCTTGTAGGAGGGCTTTATCACAACACAAGTAAAGGAATACGAGTCCGACTATGGGGCCGAGAGATTCCATAAATATTCGGGCAAGATAGCACGCTATATGGATCTAGCCAGACGCATGGCCAACCAGTCGTCTTATCCGGATTATCGCCATGGCGCAGTGCTCGTTAAAGGATCCGTCCGAAACGCATCTTTTAACAAAAACAATTATTGCTCTTTTGGAACGCGGTTTCAAAAAGAACACCAAGGTCGGACCACTCTCCATGCGGAGCTTGGAGCCATCTTGGGGATGGATCGCGGCATAACCGAAGGGTCAACCATCTACGTAGCAAGAGTAGGGCGGGAAGGCGACTATAAGCTTTCTAAGCCTTGTTCTATGTGCCATGAAGCCCTTAAACACGTGGGAGTAAAGCGTGTCGTCTATACCATTAACACTAAAATAGCAGGAAGTTATAAACTATGAAAAGAGTATTGATTATTGATGCGCTCAATATGTTCTTGAGAGCATATATCGTCGACCCAAGTCTCTCAACGAATGGAGAGCCCATCGGAGGCTTCAAGGGGTCCCTTAAGATCGTCCAGAAGCTTGTGCGCATGACCAAGCCGAATGAAATTGTGATTGTGTGGGATGGGCCCAACGGCTCGCGCAAGCGACGGTCCATGGATAAGAATTATAAAGCAGGACGCAAGCCCATTCGTCTCAATCGCAATGTAAAGGCGCTGACCGAAAACGAAGAATTCCAAAACCGCGTATGGCAGCAAACGCGCTCTATTGAGTATTTTAACGAAATGCCCATCATTCAAGTTATGATTGCCGAGGTAGAAGCCGATGATGTTATTTCATATTTAACGCAAATGAACCATTATGAGGGCTGGCAGAAGATAATTGTATCCAATGACAAGGATTTCTATCAGCTATGCGATAAGGAAACCGTAGTGTACCGCCCCACAAGCGACATAGTTTATAATAAAAAGCGCATTGTTGAAGAATTGGGGGTTCATCCCCGCAATATGGCGCTAGCCCGAGCGCTCGTCGGAGATGCATCTGATAATTTACCGGGCATTAGATCAGTTGGGTTTAAAAGCATCCAACGACGTCTGGGATTCCTGGGATCGGAGAAAGATTATACCATTGATGATATTATTGGGTACTGTGAAAAAGCTGATAAAAAACTCAAGTTTCATACCAATATCCTTGAAGGACAAAAAATAATTGAGCACAATTATAAGATGATGCAGCTATATTCTCCCATGCTTTCGGTGCAGTCTAAGGACTTTGTTCGCAATGCTGTGGAGAACTTCAAGTGTAATTTCAATAAGATAGAAATCTTGAAGAAAATGCGCGATGATGGGTTCGGAGAATTGAATTGGAAGGACCTGGAACTGCACTTAAATAAAATTAATTCTGAGTGCTAATTTGCTTGACTTTACGGCATATTCTGTTATATTTAGTATACGTGCCCGGGGTGTGGTTTGAACGAAAAAGTAACTTTTAGTCGTTATGGAAAGGCCTTTCAAGAAGGCCTTGTTCAGATCATCTATGAGGATCGTCCGTTTGCCGATCAAATTACCGAAGTGCTCAATATAGGCTTTTTAGAGTTAGAGTATCTTCGCGTTTTTACTGATAGAATTATCAATTATCGAGATAGGTACGGCACGCATCCATCAGCGGAAGCGGTTATAACAATAATACGCACCGATCTGGAGAATGAAGATAAGATCATCCAGAAACAGGTACGCGAGTACTTTGCTAAAATCACAGCTAGAGAATGCACCGATATAGCGTTTATCAAAGAACAGTCGCTTGATTTTTGTCGTAAGCAAAATCTCAAGGAGGCAATGCTTAAGTCTGTCAGCCTTCTCCAGACGTGCTCGTTTGATGAAATTTCCAAGACCATCAATGATTCATTGAGGCTTGGATCTGATAATAATTTTGGTTATGATTATCTGGCTGACTTTGAGCAACGATTTGTCCCAAAGCATCGGCTGCCTGTTACCACCGGCTGGAAAGAGATTGACGACATTTGTGGTGGAGGACTTGGAAAAAGTGAGCTTGGGGTGGTAATTGCCCCGACGGGCGCCGGCAAATCATTTTGTTTGGTGCATCTTGGCGCCCAGGCCCTCAAAGAAGGAAAAGTTGTTGTTCACTATACTTTAGAGCTTCAGGATACAATTATTGCGAATAGATACGATAGTTGCTTAACAGGTTACCCTCTTTCTGATATTATTAATTTTAAAGAAGAGGTATATCACGAGATCAAGGATCTTGAAGGGAAGCTTATTGTTAAAGAATATCCCACTAAAGCCGCATCAACAAACACTATTAAATCTCATCTTACAAGGTTGTTAAAGCGCGGTATCAAGCCTGGAATGCTTATTGTCGATTATGCCGATCTTTTAAGACCCGTAGTCGCGAGAAAAGAGAAAAGAATCGAGTTGGAAAGTATTTATGAAGAACTTCGCGGCATCTCAACAGAGTTCAAGTGTCCTGTTTGGACCGCCTCTCAAACAAATCGCTCGGGTTTAAATGCCGAAGTCATTACAATGGAACAAATTTCTGAAGCATTTAACAAATGTTTTGTAGCTGATTTTATTTTCTCCGTTTCTCGAACAGTTGAAGACAAACAAAACAATAAGGGGAAAATTTTCATTGCAAAAAATAGAAATGGTCCCGACGGCATCATCTATAATATATTCATGGATCCTTCCAGCGCTAAAATTAAGATTATGCCTTCGATCACCCCCTCAAATGGAGCCATCCCGCTCAACCCTGTTGCGCTAAGTGCCTCCATGCAAAAAGACTTGTTACAGAACAAATATGAAAAATTCAGAAAAAGGAAATGAAACAGAATGAGAACAATTCAAAATATACGCAGATTCAGATTATCAGATACATTTATTGAACCATATAAAGCGGCCAAGGTGCCGTGGGGGCCCATTGGTTACGTGACATTTAAGCGTACCTATTCGCGACGACTTAATGAATTTGAACCGGACGCGACAGGGACCGAAGAGTGGTGGCAAACATGTCGTCGTGTTGTAGAAGGCATGTTCAACATGCAAAAGCAACATGTATTCCAACTAGGGTTGGAATGGAATGATGGAAAGGCCCAGAAGACCGCTAAAGAAGCCTATGAACGATTGTTTAATTTAAAGTGGACACCACCGGGCCGCGGCCTGTGGATGATGGGCACTAAGTTTGTAGAAGAGCGCACAGCCGCAGGATTATTTAATTGTGCTTTTCGGTCCACCCGTGATTTGGCAACCAAAGGTGGCTATCTCTTTGCGTGGATGATGGATGCCTTGATGGTCGGGGTGGGGGTAGGATTTGACACAGAAGGCGCAAACTCGCTCACTCTTCAAGAGCCCGCCTATACAAACGACACTCTCGTAATTGACGACTCACGCGAAGGGTGGGTGGACTCCGTTCACACCCTTCTGGATGGGTATTTCTTTGGTGGAAAGGTACCTAAGTTTGACTATTCCGCAATTCGCGAAAAGGGCGCGATTATCAAAGGTTTTGGAGGGACGTCGAGCGGCGCAGAACCCCTCAAGGAGTTACATCACAATCTTAAAGACCTTTATTCCACAAAGATCGGAGAGCCGATTAGTTCTGTAGATATTGTGGACACCGAAAACTTAATTGGCCGCTGCGTCGTAGCTGGAAACGTACGCCGTTCGGCGGCTTTGGCCATGGGCAAGTATGATGATACGCGCTATCTCGAAATGAAAAACGATCAAGAGAAGCTTTATCACCACAGATGGGGATCAAATAATTCTTTTAACGCAGTGGTGGGGATGGATTATACTTGGCATGCTAAACAGTCACAAAAGAATGGCGAGCCCGGCTATATATGGTTAAACAACGCTCGTACGCGTGGCAGATTTAAGGACGGGGAACGATACGATGATATGAACGTGGCGGGGTTTAATCCCTGCGTGGAACAACAACTAGAAGATGCAGAACTATGTTGTTTGGTGGAAACATACCCAGCAAAGCACGATGATCTAGAGGATTATCTGCGCACTTTAAAGATTGCTTATCTTTATGGGAAAACCATTACTCTGTCTAATACTCATTGGCCTGAGACTAATGCCAAGATGCTCAAAAATAGACGCATTGGGCTCTCTCAATCTGGAGTTGTACAGGCATTTAATAAGTTTGGGCGCCGCCAAGTATATGAAATGTGTGATAATGCGTATGATTATGTAAAGCAATTAGACGAAGAATATTCTAACTGGTTATGTATTCCAAAGTCCATTCGCATGACGTCGATCAAGCCTTCGGGAACAGTCTCGTTGCTGAATGGCTCGACCCCTGGAATACATTTTCCAGAAAACGAATACTACATTCGCAGAATTAGATTTTCAAAAAACTCTGAATTACTTGACAAATTGTCAGAAGCAGGCTATTCTATTGAAGATGACCAATATTCTCCCAACACTGCTGTTGTTGAGTTTCCTGTACATGAGCCGTATTTCACCAAGGGAAAACGAGACGCGGGGATGTGGGAGCAACTTGAAATTGCAGCCCAATATCAATATTATTGGGCGGATAACTCCGTGTCTGTTACAGTCACTTTTAAACCACAGGAAGCGTCAGAGATTAAAAGTGCTCTTGAGCTATACGAGACACGGCTAAAGGCGGTTTCTTTTTTGAAATATGAAAAGACTGGCTATAAGCAAGCCCCCTATGAACCCATAACCAAAGAAACTTATGAAGAGATGAGTGCTGCTATCACCCCCATCCAACGATTTGAAAACGACGAAGCAGGAACAGGAACCAAATTCTGCACCAATGATACATGTATAATTTAGGAGCGAGAATGAACTTTAATCATTTAATGGAAAAGCGCACTCTTTTGCGAAGATGCGCTAAAAAACACCATAAGGAGTGTTACTGGCGCCCAATGAACCCCATCCGCGCCACCGCAGGCAAACATGTCTGCATTACTATGTATTGTAAATATTGTGACAAGCGTGAGGATATATTTTTGTCAGAAAAACAATATAAAATTCAAGAAAAGATAATATTAAGGGAGATTGAAAGTGTTTAAGCCCTTAAATCGCTATATTTTAATTAATCCCACAAAGATTGAAACGGACACGACAGAATCGCTGATCGTCCTTCCAGATGACTATAAAGCTGCGGAGGAAAGATACATTGAAGTAGCCGCCATTGCGAGCGCACCAGACGTTCGTTTTGATATAAAACCGGGCACAAAGCTCGTAGTAGATGCATCCATGATTGAGGAAATAAGTATTGGCAGAACTATTTATAATATCATTCTAGACAATTATGTTGTTGGAATGATTAGCTAAGAAGAGGTGCCCCATGCATGGACAAACATTTTTACAACGAGGCCTCCGCCAAGAAACTGGGATGGGACCCTAACTGGTTTGGTGAAAAATATTTTGACGACAAGCTTGTAAGGGCCATTAAGAAATGGCAGCGTGTACGGAACCTTAATGCAGATGGTCTGTGCGGGCCTATGACCTTTCGTCGCCTTTGGACCGAACGGCAGGCAGAGATAGACGATTATAAGCCTAACGATTGTCATTATTCAAATTATATCGTCTATAACGGTGAGTTTTTTCCGATTGAGTGGGACAAGTTTGTACTGTGGTCTGAAAAAGGCGGCATGCAAGCCAAGCCTGGACATTTTTATGATTATTCCGGGCGCCCTAAGCGCAAGATTCGCTATTTTGTGAATCATTGGGATGTGTGCCTCTCATCAAAATCCTGTCAGAGCGTGCTTGATAAACGCGGAATATCCGTTCACTTTTTGATCGATAATGACGGTACCATATATCAGACACTCGACATGCAACACGCAGCATGGCATGCGGGTTCTTCGCGCACCAATCGTCCCTCGGTGGGAGTCGAGATTACTAACGCATATTATCCCAAATACCAAGAATGGTATGTAAAGCATGGGTTTGGAGAACGCCCCGTCATCGAGGATGCCTGGGTGCATCGTAGTCACCTTGACCCGTTCTTGGGTTTCTATCCAGAACAGATAAAGGCGGCGAAAGCGTTGTGGAAGGCCATCCACGGGGCTACCGGGATTCCCTATGAAACCCCAGTCAGTCAATTTGGGAAAACATCTACCCAGTATGTACAAGATGTAGCATATGGAAAGTTTTCGGGCTTTGTGAGTCATTACCACATCAGCAAGAAAAAGATTGATTGTGCAGGCCTTGACATTAAAACTCTTTTGGATGAAACGGAACACGACATCGAGATTTTAGATACACTCAAACAGGACTAAAAATGAATAATCCCTATTTATTATATGGGCCTTTTTCTCGCCTTATTTTTGAGTTGCTTTTCCGGTGATCAACCTTTAATATTAAAAGTTAATGATATGGCGGTTATAGATACTTTTGCTCTGGGGCCCCCCGTGCAAAAAGCCACGTGGAGAGAGAGCCCCAACATCCGCGTCTGTGCTGCCACTCAAGTCAAGATGCACAGAGCACAGAAAGCGCTTAGGTATTGGGAAATGTTGGGATATGAATTTGGTTCCGCACGGATTGATGAGGATATTGGGTGTATGCACCCTCGGTATGGCGAAATTATTATAACATTGCCCGAAGGCAACATAGATAATGAACATATGGCCGCAACTAGAATTTATACTGAAAAAATAACTGGCAACATTGCTAAGGCAAAAATATTTATATACCCTAAATACGCCCAGAAAGACCGAGTCATAGAGCACGAACTAGGCCACGCATTAGGGTGGCAGCATCACAAACAAAAGTTTCATATTATGCATCCCAATTGGCAGTTGGGAGGATACAACAATGCGGGTCTGCGGAGGTAGAGATTGTCCCGATATGACAAGGTAGTAATTGGTAGTTCACTAAAAGCTGTTTTATATGCTTTCACCAACAATTACCCGCTTTTTTTTGCTGAAGAACGGCGCCCCTTCAGGTTCGATTATTTAGAGCCTGATGTCGATTTATCGTGCCTTAAAATTCCCCGAGCTGCAAAAAGTTTAACGACTTTCCACGAAGCAAAAGTGGTAGGATATTCCAAAGAGTTTTTATGGGAAAGGTTGCTATTTTTGTTAGCAGTGGAGGGGCGCTCCCCCCTCTCAAATTTATGCGGCACCATCCGCTATGACGGAAATACAGTAACGTGTTCCAACGAGTATTCGAAAATAATGGAGTTTACCTTTGACGAGTGTTTTTATTTTGGCGACGACAACGCCACAGGATTTGTAGGGCAAAAGAGCCTTGACGACGATAGATATATATGTTATGATTATATTGCATTTAATAGAGGGGGCAAGCACGAAATTGACTATATTAAAACAGAGGATGATTTTGTTAGGGAGATATGGTTTTATTCTTCCGACCGTATTGATGGAAATACTCCTGTTAAAGATGCTTGTGCTGTCTCAATCTTAAGCGAGAACCAACTATCTGATTTTGATTATTCTCAAACTATGGCGAGATTTAAAACCATCCACGAAATGGAACACAGAGGAATGAAAGGACTATTTGCCCATGACTACACCACCGCCGGAAACCCCAAACATTACAAATTTAGAACAACTAGCCTTTACCGCGAGAGAAGTAAGCCAAAACATGAATACGAACCGGAAGCCCCTAATATTACGATTCCGCAAATTAGTGAACAAGATTTGCTCCAGGATCTCGAACCAGCTTGTGTGGCCTACGATAGACTTTTGAGGTATTGGTGAGCCGGATACATTTAGCGGGCATAATTCCAGTTGCAAACCTCCAAACAGATTTTGATCTTAGGACACCAGATGTATTAACTCCCATCAACGCAGGTTTTACAGCGATCCAGAAGTCCGTATTTGAATGTGCTATGGCTGGATGTAATACCATATGGATTGTGGCCAATGATGATTTGGCCCCTCTTGTCCGTAAGGTGGTGGGCGAATGGGTTTATGATCCCGTTTATTTTAAGAAACCTGTAGCATTTAGTTCAGAACAAAGAAAGGAAGTCCCTATTTATTACGTCCCTATCCACCCTAAAGATCGCGACCGACGCGATTCTTATGGGTGGTCCGTCTTATATGGGGCATATTCCGCATGGAAAGTAGCTTTTAAAATATCTAAATGGATAACCCCTGATAAATATTATGTTTCCTTCCCCATGTCAGCATATGATGTATACGATATACGACAACACAGGCAATTAATTAACCACAAGACTAACAACTTTTTTTTAAGTCATGCCGGTCTGACTGTTAAAGACAACAAGCCATTAGCATTCACATTTACAGGAGAAGATTTTAAACAATGCAGACGTTCAGTAAACAAGCAAACAACAAGGGAGTATTTACCCCCTTCAGGCGACCAACAATACCCTACCCAGAAAATACCTTTGAGCGAGAGATGGAGCGCTCGCCACTTCAATTTCCAAATAATATTCGAGAAGGTAAGCGAACAGAATGCGACCCAGATCGATCTTGATTGGTACTATGACATTTCTAGTTGGGATGGATATCGCAATTATCTTGCTTCTAATAATCTTATAATAAAACCCGAAGAAGGCTTGACAAAGCCCCATATTTATGGTAAATTAGGATATACTGAGGGCGAATAATGAGAAAAGCATTTCGATGGGTTGCCCATCGTTTGAGGCACAAGCTTCATCACTTGCACCCATCAAAACTGATGGACACCTTAAAGGACCATGGCCTTGCACTGTTCATTATTGTTGTGGGGTGGGAGATCATCGAAGATGTTATCTTTCCGCTTCTCTTTATTTGGCTCGGCAAGAATGTCGATCCGTGGTTCCTAGCGGGCGCCCCAGTCAGTTGGCTTCTGTGTTTGCACCCCGTGGCCGTGCCGGCTATTTGGGGTATTTGGATTAAGATTTCAGGGAGAAAAGATGAGAACCAAATCCAAGATTAAGTTTGTAGGGCTGCATGCACATAGCGTAGCAGGTTCTATATTTGATGCCATCGGATATCCCCAGGCACATATGGATTATGCATATGAAAATGGGTCCGATGCTCTTGCACTCACCGATCATGGTAACATGAACGGATTGGCATATCAGGTTTTGCATGCAAAAAAGATGCATACTGAAGGCAAAGAGTTTAAGCCAATCTTTGGTTGCGAGGCTTACTTCACCACTTCCATTGCTGAGTGGAGAAAAGCTTATGAACAAGCCATGGAAGATAAGAAGCGCGCAAGAAGCATTAAGAAAGATGAACAATCGGGAGCCACCGTTGAAGACGAGGGCGACAGCAAGAAGACTCAACCGATCCTAAAGCGCCGGCGCCATTTGGTCCTTCTGGTGCAGAATCAGACAGGGCTAAACAACCTCTTTAAGCTTGTCTCCGAGAGCTATAAAGCCGAGAACTTTTATCGCTATCCTCGTATCGACTACGCACTCCTAAAGAAGTACAATGAGGGTATTATCGCCGCCTCAGCATGCCTAGGAGGCGTTTACGCGGGCAACTACTGGGAGAACCGGGACGACGGGCCAGACGCGATTCTAGAGGCAATGAGAGAGACTACCATGAATATGCAAGAGATCTTTGGGGATCGCTGGTACGGAGAGATTCAATGGAACAACATCAAAGAACAGCATGAATTGAATCAATATATTATTCAGGTCGCACAAGAGTTTGGTGTGCCTCTCATTACAACTGCCGACAGCCATTATCCCAATCCAGATGCCTGGAAAGATAGAGAGCTTTATAAGCGCTTAGGATGGCTAGGGAAAGGCCGCCCGTCGTGGGCTGACGAAGAGTCTCAATTGCCCGCTGGCGTAGAAGAAATTGGGTACGAACTGTATCCAAAGAACGGCGATCAGATGTGGGAAAGCTATAAAGAGTACTCCCAAGCCGCAGGGGTTGAATATGATGATAAGGTGATTTTGAAGAGCATTGAAGAAACTCATCGCATCGCCTTTGAGCGCATCGAATCATTCCTGCCGGATAATACCGTACGTCTCCCTGAGTTCGTAGTGCCGGCTGGATACACAGCGACACGGGCGCTCGTTCAGTTTGCCATGGAGGGCTTAAGGGAACGAAACCTTCACACCAACTCCGACTACACCGACCGCTTGCGTAAGGAACTAGAGGTTATCGATGACCGAGGATTCTCAAAATACTTCCTAACTATGAAGTCGATTGTTGATGTGGCCACAGATATGATGTTGCCCGGCCCAGGCCGCGGCTCTGCGGCAGGCTCCCTCGTTGCATATTCACTTGGTATCACACAGGTCGACCCCATTAGGCATGGGCTACTCTTTAGTAGATTCCTGCGCTCGGACGCCACAGACTATCCCGATATTGATTACGATGTGTCGGACAGCATGGCTCTTAAAGAAAAGCTCGTCGAGATGTGGGGCGCCGACTGTGTTGCACCAATCTCAAACTGGAACACCCTGCAGCTCAAAAGTTTAATCAAAGATATCTCAAAGCTTTATAACATTCCATTCACAGAGGCTAACACTGTTACCTCCATCATGATGCGCGAAGCCCTTCCGGAAGCCAAGAAAAAGCACGGCATTAAAGCCGGTGTGTATAGTCCCACGTGGGAGGAGGTAATTGAATTCTCTCCGACATTGCAAAGGTATTTGGCGATGCATCCGGCAGTCAAGACCCACGTTGAGGGCTTAGTCGGACAGGTGCGGTCTTGCTCTCGTCATGCCGGCGGGGTCGTTATCGCAGAGGATCTTGATAAGAATATGCCTCTAATCAACTCCGGTGGCGTACGCCAAGCACCATGGGCAGAGGGGCAGAACGTTCGACATCTTGAGCCGATGGGGTTCATTAAGTTCGATTTGCTCGGCTTGTCTACGCTTAAAATGATGGAAGGTTGCATTGAGCATATCTTGCAGCGTCATCATGACGTCGAGGCGCCCACCTTTGAACAGGTGCGAGAATATTATAACACACATTTGCACCCTGACGTGCTGGATATGGATAACCAAGAGGTTTATGAGAACAT
>Ga0098033_1000847_pt1 | contig 13257 bp, 19 predicted proteins | sample 1_EtaG_FD_75049 | JGI IMG/M metagenome (GOLD analysis project Ga0098033, IMG submission 75049) | Marine viral communities from the Subarctic Pacific Ocean - 1_ETSP_OMZ_AT15124 metaG | ecosystem: Environmental > Aquatic > Marine > Oceanic | place: Pacific Ocean | collected 2015-01-07
TAATCACCGCGCTGCAGAATGACACTTCTGTGGTTCCTGGTGTTGTTGGCGTGTTTTTGGGATGTACTTATACGGACCCCAGCCTTAGTTACAAAGTACATAGTCAGAACTACCCCGCGAGTACAACTGCAAGCGATATCGAAGCATACATTTGCGACGATCCGAATGCACTGTTCCGGGTGGCTAATTGCACGGGTTCCACGGCTGATGGCGCTGCCACTGGTCTTACACCCGCGTTTGTTTCTCGTGGCAATTCACTTTCCTGCAATGCGGAACTTGTTTTGAACACGGGGCTTACCACCACGGGTAATAGTCGTATGGGTATTTATATCAATAACGTGACAAGCATCTTGCCAATGACCGTTGTTGATGTGGTCCCAGACACTAAAAATAGCTCTGGTAACTTTGTTGAATTTATCGTTAAATTCACTCAAGGCTATCACCGCTACCATCAAACCGCTGGCGTATAAGGAGGAAGTAGACAATGGCTATTTCACGCGCACAACTACTTAAAGAACTCCTTCCCGGCCTGAACGCTCTGTTCGGAATGGAGTATGCCAAATATGGCGAAGAGCACGCTCAGATTTTTGAGAAAGAATCTTCTGATCGTTCTTTTGAAGAAGAAACCAAGCTTTCCGGCTTCTCTGCTGCCCCTGTTAAAAACGAAGGCTCTGCCATTTCGTATGACAGTGCACAGGAAGCATGGACTGCTCGCTATACTCACGAGACCATTGCAATGGGTTTCTCAATCACTGAGGAAGCTATTGAGGATAACCTGTATGACTCCTTGTCATCTCGTTATACCAAAGCATTGGCTCGCGCTATGGCGTATACCAAACAGGTAAAAGCTGCCTCTATCTTGAATAATGCTTTTGATTCAGGCACTTATGGTGATGGACAATATCTATGCGCCACCGCCCACCCGTTGGTATCTGGTGGCTCTAACTCAAACCGTCCTACTTCCGGTGCGGATCTTAACGAGACTTCTCTTGAAGCCGCCGTTATATCTATCGCTGGTTGGACCGATGAGCGCAGTCTCTTGATTGCGGCCAAGCCTCGCAAACTTGTTATCCCGCCTGCACTGCAATTCGTTGCAACTCGCTTGCTGGAGACCGATGGGCGCGTAGGTACGGCAGACAATGATTTGAATGCACTTCGCAATAACGGTTCTGTCCCAGAGGGATACGCCGTTAATCATTATCTGACCGATACTGATGCTTGGTTCCTTATGACTGACGTTCCTAATGGCTTGAAGCATTTTGTACGTAGCGCGATGTCTACGTCCATGGATGCCGATTTTGATACTGGCAACAGCCGGTACAAAGCCCGTGAACGTTATTCATTCGGGGTGTCTGATCCTCTTGGGATCTACGGTTCCCCCGGAGCTTAGTGACGATTCGAACTTTTAGAGGGGGGGTACTTGCTACCCCCCTTCTTTTACTATATCTTATTATTATTCCCTGACAGCTGCATTGAGTAGCTGACACTAGCCACGACAGGAGATTAACATGGCTAATACAACTTTCAGCGGTCCCGTCCGTTCAGAAAACGGTTTTAACCTTGTAAGCAAGGACGCTAACACGGGCGTAGTTCATGACCGTACCCTTAGCGGTGATGCCGTCCATGACACGCGCAGATACTATCTTTATGAGGCATTTAAGCAGCGCCCCGCTCTGAATGCTGTTCTCAATACAGCCTATTCTGATGCAGATGCCACGGCGGCTGCAAACACGGCTATCCGGCTTGCTGAAAAAGTTGCCAACCGTGACTTCGAAGTTCTTGGTACGAACATGACGACGGCGCTTTGTACCTTCAACGCGACAGCAGCGGGTATTATCCTAACAACGGCTGGTGCAGACGCAGATCAAGCTATCGTAGCCCCTCATCTGGACACCAACCAGACTGCTTGGCAGGTAACCGAATGGGGCACGGAGAATCAGGTTGAGTGGGAGTGTTCAATAAACACTAACGCGATTGATAACCAGAAGCTTTGGGCCGGTTTGAAGCTCACCAATGATCAGTTGGTTGCCACGGATGCAGATCAGGCATTCTTTAAGTTCCAGACGGACGCAACCAATAGTGAAGCATTCACGGACTACACCTTGCTGCACTTTGTTCACAGCATTGGGGGCACTGATTATATTAGTGCGCTGCCTGTTACGGTTGCTGCTAACACCATCTACCACCTCAAAATTGCTATTGATAGCGATAGGAAGGCGGCTATTTTTGTTAATGGTGTTCAGTATGATGTCACAACTACTTCTGGTTCTACTGGGGGTACCGCGGTTACTGCCGGTACTGTAAAGACCGCCGCGCTGACTGATGATATTGATCTTATTCCGTACATTGGGATTGAGGCTGGTGATTCTGCTGCTGAAGCTGTTGATGTCCATTATCAGGCAATCAGCCGTACGATCTTCGAGTAGTTAATTATGTGAGACGGGGTGTAAAAACCTCGTCTCTCCTTTCTATAGGAGATTAATATGTCAGGTCGTTCAGACGTAAAGGCTATAACTATTAGTGATGAGGTTGTAGCGGACGCAGATTTCATTGTTACAGCTGCAAGACCTAATACCACAGCAACATTAGCAAACACGTCTTTTGCTTCGGGTGGCGCTAGGCTTTTATCGGTTACAACTGCTGGTACTGGTGACAGTGGTAAAACAACGACTATCACTGGGACAGATACCTACGGGAATAGTATAAGTGAAGTTATAACTTCCACGGGTTCTGCTGAAGCTGTTAATGGTAGTAAATACTTCAAAACAGTTTCTTCGGTAGAATGCTCCGCACAATATGCGGCGAATATAACTGTGGGTAGTCAAGCAGGTGCAGCTCAGGCTGTCTTTACCGAGCGTATGCGGTTAAAAGGCTTTTCTATTGTTTCCGGTGGGACTGCGGGGGTTATCCAGTTCTATAATAATACCCCTGAAGATGGTTCGGTATTGTTTAAGGCTAGAACTCTGGGTACCGACAATACCACTATTGACAGGACAATTCCTGAAGACGGCATTTTGTTCCCGAATGGTATGGTTGTGCAATATACCGTCGCCACAATCGATATGATGACGTTCTTTTACGCTTAGAGGAGTTATAAAATGGCGAAGAAAAAGGTTAAAAAGTTTCAAGCTGGTGGAGACGCTAGACGTATGATGTCCCCCGGCATCGGCCCGGTAATAGGCCCAGGCCCAGGCTCTCTCCAACCGCCCGTGTTCCCCCGTTCCCCCGGTGGATCTGGCCCTGGAGGAGCTACAGGAGCCGTAGGAGATGTACTAACAGCAGGGCAAGCGGCTCAAGATTTTCTTGGTGAGGCTGGTCAAGCTCTTGGAACCCCAGCCCGTAAAGTGAGGGGGGGCACTACCAATACGGATTGGGGACCGCGGTATAAAAAAGGCGGCAAAGTAGCAAAGAAAAAGGCCAGCGGTAAGGTTCGTGGGGCCGGTAAGGCTAGAAAGGGTGTTCGCCCGGTCAAAATGGTCAAAATGAAGGGCTAGAAAATGGCGCATACTCCATTACATGGTTGGAAAGAGAGAGATAGGAAGGCGGAAGAGAAGAGGAAGAAGGCTAAGGGACAACCAATTCAAAAGCCACCTAAGAAGAAGCGGAAGAAGAGGCCGAGGATAACGCCGGAAGATTTGAGAAGGCGGAACCCGGAGGTGCATGAAGGTTTTGAGGAGGCCCTTCCTTCTGAAATGCATATTAGTGAGCTTCGTAGAGATAGTCCGTTGGGTAGCTTTTCTCCAAAAGCAGCGGTTATGGATGCAACTAATGAAGCTATGACCGCCCTTTCCCCCGAAGAAAAGGCACGGGGTAGGAGACACGCTGAAACCGCAGCCAAACTCAAGACGAAGCCTAAGAAGAAAGGCGGCGGTAGGATACGGGGCATGAAGGGCGGCGGTAAAGTCCATGGCGCTGGTTTAGCTCGTCGCCGTCGTTCGTAAAATGAAGGGCTAACAAGGGAAAAATAAATGGCCACGTCCGGTACTACCGCATTTAATCTGGACTTCGCGGAAATTGCGGAGGAGGCGTGGGAACGTGCCGGGAGCGAAATGCGTTCGGGGTATGATCTGGCCACTGCCCGCAGATCCATGAATTTGATGACCATTGAGTGGCAAAACCGTGGCATCAACATGTGGACTATTGATAGTGGAACGGTGTCCCTCACTGCTGATACGGCGCAGTATAATCTCCCTGCAGATACGATAGACCTCCTTGATCATGTAATCCGCACTAATGCTGGTAACACAGCTACGCAGTCTGATCTTACCATAAATCGTATAAGTGTGAGTACTTACGCATCAATCCCTAACAAGTTAACGACTGGCAGACCGATACAGGTATGGGTCGAACGATTAGCAACTCAACCCCGAATTAATGTCTGGCCTGTTCCAAGTGATGGTTCTTATACGTTTGTTTACTGGCGTATGCGGCGTGTAGAGGATGCTGGTAATGGGGTGGAAACTGCCGATATGAGCTTCCGTTTCTTACCTGCCTTGGTTGCAGGGTTGGCATTTCATATTGCAGTAAAAGTTCCCGCACTTGCAGAACGTGTTGAGATGTTAAAAGGAATGTACGACGAACAATATGCTTTGGCTGCTGATGAAGATCGTGAGAAAGTGTCGGCCCGGTTCGTTCCGCGGATAGGTAGTATCTAACGATGGCGGATCGATTTTCATCGGGCAAAAATGCCATAGCAGAGTGTGATATATGCGGGTTTAGGTATAAGTTACGAGAGTTGCGTAATGTGTTTGCAAAAGGTAAAGATACCAATACAAAAGCATGTTCTGAATGTTGGAGTCCAGACCACCCACAACACAAGCTTGGGATGTATCCTGTTCATGACCCGCAAGCAGTACGAGACCCCAGAGTAGATTACGCAGGGTACGCGGAAAGTAGAGAGCAAGTGTATTCGGGTTCAAATGCTGCTAAGTTATCTTTTGTTGCCACTGTATTTTTAGGGCAGGTTACAGTAACAACTTCATAGGAGAAATAAGATGCCTAAAGTCGGAAATCAACATTTTGGTTATGGTCCCGCTGGAGTAGCTAGAGCTAAAGCAACCGCCAAAAAACAGGGCGTTGAAGTAGAATATCGCGCTGGTGGCAAAGTAAAGAAGCGCAAAATCAAGGTTCGTGGTACTGGTGCAGCCACGAAGGGGTTATGGGCACGAGGGCCTATGGCGTAGGCTATGAACTACACCGACCTAAAAACAAACATCGAGGATATCTGTGAACAGACGTTTACAGCAGCCCAACATGCTTTGTTTGCGCAACAGGCAGAACAGAAGATATATAATTCTGTTGAATTGCCAGCTATGCGTAATGTGGATGCGGGGCCGTTAACTGCTACTAATAAACTGTACACTACCCCCGATGATTATCTGTATACTCACAGTTTAGCGATACTCAGTGATAGTACGACTTATTATGTATTGAATAAGGATGTTAACTTCTTGCGGGAAGCCTACCCCGTTAATACTAGTGCTAAATATGGCCTCCCTAAATTTTATGCGTATCACAGCACTGTAGGATCTAACGTAAGATTCCTGCTGGCACCCACCCCTGACGAAAATTATGAAATAGAACATGTGTACGTTAAGTACCCTACGTCTATAGTATCTGCTGGTGGGACTTATCTGGGGGATAATTTTGATACCGCGTTGCTAAATGGTGCTCTTATGGAAGCAATACGCTTCATGAAGGGCGAAGCAGATGTAGTAGCTATGTACGAGAAACATTTTTTATTGTCAGTGCAGTTGTTGCAGCGGGTTGGTGACGGGAAATTACGGCAGGATTCCTACCGTTCCGGGCAAGCACGGTCACCTGTGTCTTAGGGATAGATCATGGCTATCACCCAAACCATTTGCACATCTTTTAAAGCGGCTCTTCTAGGCGGGGAGATGGATTTTAGTAGCGATACGTCTCAGACATTTAAGATTGCTTTGTATACATCTAGTGCTACTTTGGGGGCTTCTACTACAGCATATAGTACAACTAATGAAGCTTCTGGTACGGGGTATACTGCTGGTGGTGCTACCCTTCCCGTGGCCTCTGGAGTTACATCCTCTGGTACCGTGGCTTATGTAGATTTTACAGACGTAACTTGGAGTTCATCTTCTATTACTGCTAGAGGGGCGTTGATCTATAAATCTGCGTCAGGTAATCCAGCTGTAGCGGTGATTGATTTTGGAGGGGAAGTACAGTCTAGTTCGGGGGATTTTACAATTAGTTGGCCCGCCCCCTCTGCAACAAACGCTATAGTTATCGTGGCTTAGTTATTCGTGAGGTTTTATAAATGTCAACAGCATATAGCACACTTCTAAAACTGGCACTCCCCACTCAGGGCGAGTTAAGTGGTACTTGGGGAACTGTGATTAATGAGAATATCACTAATATGGTCGAGGAGGCCGTTGCGGGTCTTAAAACCATAAATACTTGGAGTGGTGATGCGGCTACCTTGTCTACGGCTGACGGTACCACCGCAGAAGCCCGAGCAGCCATACTGAACCTTACTGATACTGGAACCTCTCTTTCGGGTGCAGCTAATCTTGTCTGCCCCACACTAACTAAAACCTACCTCGTAAAAAACGGGACTGCTCAAACGGTCACGTTAAAGACATCCGGTGGGACGGGTATCGCTGTTCCTACCGGTAAATCCATGTGGTTGTATTGTGATGGTACAAATGTTGTAGAGGGCGTTAATCATGTTGCAGGAGCGTTAACCGTAGCTGGCGCTATTACAGGCTCTTCCACTCTACAAGGTACGACGATCACAGCTACTACGGCGGTTGTGCCCGACGCTTCCGGGGGCGCGGATCTTGGAACTACGAGTCTGGAATGGGGTGATATCTTCATCGCAGACGATAAGAAGATTAAGTTCGGTAGTGGTCAAGATGTCAGTATGGAGTATGACGAGGATGGGACGGATACGCTCCTCATCACTGGTGATGTAACTATTGCTGACGGCACGAATGATTTTGATATTGCCTCTCATGATGGAAGCAACGGGCTAAAACTAGGTGGTACGCTCGTAGCTAGCACAGCCGCAGAACTTAATATAATGGACGGCGGTACTGTCGCCAGTAGTGTCACACTTGCTGATGCTGATCGTATAGTTGTTAATGACGACGGCACTATGAAGCAGGTGGCGCTCACAGACTTTGAAACTTATTTTGAAAGTGTCCTAGATACCCTTAGTGTAACATCTGTTGGTGCGCTGGATTCGGGGTCAATTACCAGTGGGTTTGGTAGCATTGATACTGGATCTAGTACCATTACTACAACAGGGGCTATTACTGGCGGGTCTTTAACGGCGGATGATGTAGCCATCAACGGTAAAGTTATTACCATGACCGGTTCCGCCAGTGATACCGCTGTGTTTACTGCAGGTACTGATGGAACTCTGTCCATCGTTACAACTGACGCTGCCGCTGCCGCTGCTAATATTCAAATTACAGCAGACGGTACAGTAGATATTGATTCGGTAGGAGTCTTAACTTTAGATTCTGGTGCGGCAATTAATATTGAACCTGCTTCTGGTTCTGCAATTTTACTGGATGGTACAATTAGTATAGATGCTGGCGTTGTGACAGGCGCTACATCAATTACATCTACAGCATTTGTTGGGGACATAACTGGTGATGTAACAGGTAATACTAGTGGCACCGCAGCTACTGTCACAGGCGCAGCCCAAACTAATATCACATCTTTAGGTACGCTAACTGCACTTACCGTCGATGATGTAGCCGTTGATGGTAAAGTTATTACCATGACAGGGTCTACCAGTGACACAGCCGTGTTTACTGTGGGTACTGATGGAACTCTGTCCATTGTTACAACCGATGACGCAGCTGCCGCCGCGAATATTACGATAACTGCTGATGGTACGTTTGAAGCAGATGGTACAACGATAACATTGGATTCTTCTGGTGATATCGACCTTAATGCTGCCGGGGGGGATGTATTTTTCAAGGCCGACAGCACCACCTTTGGTTCGGCTACAAATACCAGCGGTGATTTGATTATTAAATCCGGTACGACTACTGCTCTTACTTTTAGTGGTGCTAACGTAACCGCTGCTGGTACGATTGGTTCTGGTGCCATCACTTCTACTGGTACTGTAACTGCTACTGGCTTCACCATCGGTTCAGCGGCAATTACCGAAGCAGAATTAGAAATACTTGACGGCGCAGGGGTTACAACTGCCGAATTAAACCTATTAGATGGTTCTGCGAAATCTACATCTTCAATTACGCTAGCAGACACTGATGCGCTTATTGTAATTGATGGTTCAACTACAAAACAAATTCCTGCTTCTGATATTACTGCATACACTAGTGGAGATGCCACTGCTTTAGCGATTGCTTTGGGCTGATATAAAGGATAGATAAATGGCGAATGTTTTCAAAAACGCAAAGACCATCAGTGTCAGCAACAGTTCTGCTGATACGGTCTACACTACACCCGCCGCAACCAAGACCATCATTTTGGGTGCGATGATCTGCAATAAAAATGCCGCGTCTCGTGATGTGACCGTGACCTGGACCGACAGCAGCGATAGCGACAACGTCACGTCCCTGCTGAACGAGGTTCCCGTACCTGGAGATTCGAGTCTGGAAGTGCTGAGCGGCCAGAAATATGTCCTGGAGGCGGGTGATCTACTCAAATGCCTCTCGTCTGATGATTCAGCATCTCTGGACATTACCGTTGGTGTAATGGAGATCACCTGATGCCTTATGTAGGACCGGCCCCGTCGAATAGATTAGCCAGCGCAGCCGACATCGAAGCGGGGGCTGTCGATAGCTCTGAACTTGCTAGTGGTGCAGTGGATATAGCGCATCTCAGCGCGACTGGGACTGCCTCGTCCTCGACTTTTTTGCGCGGAGATAATTCCTTCGCGTCTGCTGGACTTACTGGCGTCACCACGGGCAGCGGCAATGTCACAATCACCAGCGGAAATCTTATCGTCGCATCCGGCAACGGCGTTGATTTCTCTGCCACGTCAGACGGCACAGGTACTGATTCAAGCGAACTTCTTGACGACTACGAAGAAGGCACCTTCACGCCAACTATGTATGGCGACACTACAGCAGGCACACCGAATTATGATGCGAGGGGAGGCGCTTACACCAAGATCGGCCAGCTTGTTCACTTTACCTGCTATATCCGAATGAACTCGCTGACCAGTGCAGCAGGCGCTCTTTGTATTGGCGGATTACCCTACACCTCAAACTCAAATTCGGTCGGTACTTTATGCCCCCTGCTGACTGACACGGTGGCTTGGACGAATGTGGAGGGCGGCGCAGATTATTTGATGGGGAATCTCTGGGCTTCTGACACCGTTGTCGGAATTATGGAAGTCACCGACGATGCCGCATGGGCCTACGTCGAGTCAGCAGCAGCCATCGCCTCGACGGACCAAATTTATCTTTCCGGGTCGTACCGGGTATAGGAGAAAAAACAATGGCTTTAGTTGAAAAAACAATCGTAGACAAAATCGAAGTCGTCGGTGATTTCAAGCATGTTCAAGTGCGTCAGGACAACTTAATTGTTGATGACGACACCGATGAAATTAAATCACGAGGTAATTTCCACCGATACGTTCTAAGCCCCGGCGACGATCTATCTGATCAGCCCGATGATGTAGCGGCAATCGCCAATGCGGTCTGGACTGACGAAATCATCGCTGCCTATGCGGCGCATCAAGCGGAGCAGATGGTGTAGCAGATGCCTTACCTGGGAAAGCAGCCAACAGCGTCCGACACTCTGTCAATCTTCAAGTATGTCGCGACTAGCTCACAGACGACCTTCACGGGTGCCGATGCTGACGGAGCCACGCTGGCCTACGATATTGGCAATGGTAGCTGCCAAGTCTGGCTGAACGGCATACGCCTTGACCGCTCCGACGTGACGGCGGCTGATGGAACGAGCGTGGTGCTGGCTGCTTGCACGACGGGTGACATCGTCCACATCCAGGCGACCCAGGCTTTCATCCCGGCTGATGTAGTTCCAAAGACGGCGGGCGGCACCTTCGATGGCGCGGTAGTCGCGGGGGCGGGTGCGACGGTTCCATCTGGGCAGACGCTGACCATTGCATCAGGCGCGACCATCGCGAATAGCGGGACTGCGACAGGGTTTGGTGCCTTCCCTAAATCACATATCGGCGGGTTAATCTGCTCAAGAGATACAGATACGGACCACGACACAAATATTTCAGTTGGGTCTTGTCGAGATTATGCAGATGGCGTTGACATGACACTTAGCACAACAATTACTAAACAGATCGACGTTAACTGGGCGGAAGGCGACGATGCGGGCGGGTTCCCTTCTGGCCTCTCTCTTGCCGCTGATACACGCTACAATGTCTTTGTAATTCATAAGACTTCCGATGGAACAATCGATGCTGGTTATGATACGTCGGCTACCGCCGCCAACTTGCTTTCGGACGCCAGCGGTTATTCAGGATACCGGCTGATCGGCTCTGTACTGACCGACGGGTCTTCAAATATTTTGGAGTACATCCAGATTGGTGACTATGTTCGTTATGATGATCCGGTTCAAGATATTGTCGATAACACGATCACCAGCCTCTCTTTTGAAACCGCAACTGTGAGCGCACCACCGTGGTCAATAGTCGATGTTTATGGGTATGCCACCAATTCAGGTGGCAGCAGCTTGTACGGTAGTCTATGCATTCGTTATCCGGGCGCTGCAGATGCCAGCGGTGATCAAGAGACTTGGGCGTTCATTGGCATGAGCGGTGCGGTATGGCTGGGCACTGCGCAACAGGGGCAAGTTCTGACCAACGGTAGTTCTCAGGTCGAGTATATGGGGTGGGAATCCAGCGGGACTACGACGGTGGAGGTACGCACAATCGGATTTTTGATGTTAGCAAGGAGTAATCCAGTATGACCGACGGCAGAGGTTTTGTAATTAACGACGAAGGCAAGATCCTTGTCTTTGGATTTAATGATTCGGGTACTAAAGTTGAGAGGATGTCCAAAGAGGAGGGCAATATCTTCGTCACCATAGAAAGTGATGCGCCGAAATATAATAGTCTTATGGATGTTATGGTTGAAGCCGGAAAGCGGGTGACAGAAACGGCGACACTCACAGTCCAAGAAGAGTTAGATGTGCTTCGTGCGTCTATTGCCGAAGTTGGCGGCGGCCTGAAAGCTACAGTAGAAACCAAGCGCCAAGAAGCCTTGGATATGAAGGCGGCGCACGTTGAAGCACAATATTCAGTAGAGGCTATGCTGCAATGACCATCAATAGAGACATGGCCAACTTGGCCCGCTCGGCTGCCACGGTGCCGACGGACGAAACGTCTTCCAATGAAACCGGCATCACCGCTGGAACAACGCAAACCCAAGCAGGTGCAACGGCGCTAACAAAAGAGTTCAACACAGTTACAGTTGTTGGTACGAATGGTGATGGAGTAAAGTTGCCCACCGCCGCTGCTGGCCTGAAAGTGCGAATTTATAACAACGATTCCGCACAGTACCTTCGTGTCTGGCCGAATACCAGCGATGCCATAGATGGAGCCTCTGCCAATGCGCAGGATGGTAATGTCATATTTGCTGGCGGCTGGCGTGAATATATTGCTTATGACGCCACCAACTGGGTGACGACTGCTCAATCTGCGCTGTACAATGTTGGGGCCATCACTCGTGATCTGGAAACCGCAGCCGGTGATCTAGCTGTTACTGGAGTGCTATTTAAGCCCACATCAATTTTTGCCTTTTGTGGATCGAACATTGATGACGAAGTGTCGATGGGTGCTCATGCTTCAAGCACTGACTTAGACATGGCCCTTCGTTATTTGGACAACGCCCAAGACGCTAACGCCTCTTATGCCCTGACGTGGAACGCCGTCACGACAATACTTGGAAACTGGATCCAAAACGGTTCGGGCGGTTGGACAACGTCCACTATCGTCCTTGGCAGCTACGACACAGATGGATTCACACTCACATGGACCAAATCTGGAACACCGACTGGGTCCGCCACCGTCGGTTATTTTGTATCAAGGATTTGAGGGAGACATAGATTATGCGGGTTTGTATTGAACGATCTACAGGGAAATTAATTGAGAGCCAAAGCGGCGACCACGCTGCGTATGGGGCGCTACTTGGAAATGCGATTGGAGCAGGATATGACGCCGAAGATGTAGAAGAAAAAATTGTTACGCAAGACGCCTTCGACGTTCTGTGGGCAGCCGCCATACCTGCGCCGACCTATGCCGATAAACGCAGAGCCGCTTATCCTGATATTGGCGACCAGCTAGATGCTCTATATCACGCTGGCGTCTTTCCCGATGACATGGCTGCAAAATTAAAAGCGGTTAAAGACGCTAATCCTAAAGAGTAGATGGAGCAAGTGGTTGATATATGGCCCATCATATCAGGAGTTATTGTGGTGGCGGCTATCGGTGTAGCCTTCAGGGCAGAGATCACTGTGCGTGTACGTGTATTAGAAGAAAAAGTGCAGACACTATTTGAGTTATTTAATAAAAGGATGTGATAATGGACGAGGTAGAAACAGATGATAGGGATGAGACGAAGAACTCATCTGGTAATGGCGTTTTGCCCGTTTTTCATTATAACCACCCAATCCCCTGTGATTTTTGTGGGGCTATGACTAGGGGGAAAATTACTAAGGGGCGGATACAGTGTGACGCATGTCATGCTGCGCTGTTTTAAGGAGCTATGATATGAAGTTTTTAAAAGCTGCGGCGCTGAGATTTGGCAACGGGTGGAAAATTCGGTATAATCGTCCAAATGAGAAGTGAAAGAGTGGCAAATGGCGTGGCGTTGGACTGCCCTGGCGGTATATTTGTTTATCTGCCTGTACGATTTTGTTGCGGTCCCCGTTTGGTACGGGCTGAACCGCCCAGATCTTGCAGCGTTCGTGGCGCATATCGGCACGATCAAAGATCCGCTGGTGCAACTTGAACTGATGAAGAAGATGACGGGGCAGCACAATCCATTCACGCTGATGGGAGGCGGATTGTTTCATTTGGCGTTTGGTGCCCTTTTGACGGGCAGTGTTTTTGGTAAAAACTAAGTAAGGGAAAAGACTATGAAGTTTTTAAAAGCTGCGGCGCTGGTTACACTCATTTTATGCGCTGGGATTGTCACTGCTGCCGCTAACTGTGGCCCACAGCATACGGAGATGCTGAACACAGCGGTTCGTATCGATACGAGTGGCTCAGGAACTGTGATCTATTCCAAAGACCACGGTGTAGCGCCCGCGAAGAAA
>Ga0098033_1000848_pt1 | contig 13252 bp, 14 predicted proteins | sample 1_EtaG_FD_75049 | JGI IMG/M metagenome (GOLD analysis project Ga0098033, IMG submission 75049) | Marine viral communities from the Subarctic Pacific Ocean - 1_ETSP_OMZ_AT15124 metaG | ecosystem: Environmental > Aquatic > Marine > Oceanic | place: Pacific Ocean | collected 2015-01-07
AGCTAACTCGGGATCGGTTGGTTTGTTGCATTCATAGAAGGTGAAAAGATACTGATCTTTATTTTTTCTATTTTCACTCCCGTTTAAATGCCACAATTTTAAACAGGGTATGTGGGGTTTTAGGAAATCCCACCTCTGGTTGATGGCATCCTCGATATAGGTTTTGAGTTCCTCAGATAAATCAAAGGCACTGAGATCTATGTTGTCCCCTATGGGGAAGATTCCGATCTCAGCGCCAAGCTCATGTAGTTCTCTGACAAGGTTATAAGAAACATTGCCAAAGCTTAATCTGTTAAGGGGGATTTCAAGAAGTAACTTCATTAAAAGGGGACAAGGTCTTCAGCCTCTTCTGTTTCCTGAGAACTAGCGTCGGAGTCTGCCTTTTTCCCAGAACTCAAGAATTGGAGATCCTTACCGCGAATGAAATACTTGGTGAAGGTTTTTCCCTCCTTTTCCCAAGAGGACATACAGAGTTCTCCTTGAACCATAAACTCTCTCCCTTTGGTCAGGTATTGTTCCGCGATTTCTGCGGTCTTGTCCCAATATTCTACGTCGATGTAGCATTTGGTTTTGGCTTTGACTGTAGAAATGCCCACCCTGAGAGTGGCGACCTTTGAACCCGTGTTAGTCGTGCGAACCTCGGGGTCTTTTACCAAATATGCGGCTGCTGTGATTGAATTAAACATAATTTCCTTCTTTTTTTACTTTATTAATGAATCTGTTGTGGATGTTTATACACCCTTGTATGGACATGTCAAGCTCCTTTGCTATTTTTCTCCAAGGAGTGAGCTTATTATTATCCACCTCGTATCTCATGTCAATTATTTTTTTCACCCTTTCGTCTTTTTCTTTTTTAAGACATTTTTTAAACAAGGAAAAAGCTTCATCTTTGTCTATTTCTCTCACAAAACTCTCACAGGATGGCTCTCCATAATTACGAGACTCATCAACAAAAAACTCTTTTTGTCTCTTCTTTTTGTTGAGAATGTTTAAGCATTTCCATTTCGTTTGGTTTGCCAAGTGGGTGGAAAATTTAGTCTTTCTGCTGGGGTCGTAATTTAAAGCAGAGCTGTAAATGGTAGAATCCTTTTCTCCTACCAGCTGGCTCTTATCCAAACAACACTGAGGGTGAGACATAAACTGATTAACCATTGAGTGGAAGATGCCAGAATGACGGTCGATAAGTTCTAGGAGACTGTCCTGATCATGTGTTTCTTGAATATTATAGATAAGGCTCAAGTCGCTTTGCATTGAACCCATCCTACCCTTTGACTCTCCTTTTTCCAAAACTTTTCTAAAAATACTTGGATATTTATAATATATTTATAAAACGTTTAACACTAACAACTAACGTAGTACTTTACCTATTACGTTAAAGAACTAAGAAGCGTTTTTAGAACCGTTTCACGGTTATTATACGAGGGGTGTTTACTTTGTCAACTTTATTTTTTTTCGGAAACTTCTTGATTGACAGGGAGAGTGTGGCACCCTAAGTGTAAATCTCTTTGATCATGATCTTTGAAGAACAAATAGCCAGAAAGCCCGACCATTACCCATGGACACAAGAATTTATAGACGCAATGCATAGTGGGTTTTGGACCGATAAGGAGTTCAGCTTTAGTAGTGATGTACAAGATTTTAACGTCAATCTGAAAGAGAATGAGAGGGAGATGATAATCAGGACTCTTTCCGCTATTGGGCAAATCGAAGTGGCCGTCAAAAAATTCTGGGCCAAGCTGGGAGACAACCTTCCCCATCCAAGTTTGACGGATCTGGGTTATGTCATGGCCAACGTGGAGGTGATCCACAACAACGCCTACGAACGGCTTTTAAAGATTCTTGGGCTAGAGGAGATTTTTGAAGAAAATTTAAAATTGGATTTCATCGAGGGTCGTGTAAGCTACCTAAGAAAATATACCCATCGGTTCTACAAGGATTCGAAGAAGCAGTATGTTTATGCGCTAATCCTCTTCACCTTATTTGTGGAGAATGTTTCTTTGTTTTCTCAGTTCTATGTGGTCAATTGGTTTAACCGTTACAGGAATGTTTTGAAGGATACGGGACAGCAAGTGAAGTATACGAGAAACGAGGAAAATCTTCACGCTCTTGCTGGCATAAAAATCATAAACACCATTAGGGATGAGCACCCCGATCTTTTTGATGAGGAACTAGAAGAAAGAATTTCTTCGGAGGCCGTATCCGCGTTTGTCGCAGAAAGTCAAATAGTGGACTGGATGGTTAATGGTTTTAGTGAAAAAGGACTGAGTGCGGACATCTTAAAAGAGTTCATAAAAAACAGAATAAATGATTCTTTAGAAAAAATTGGGTTCTCGCCCGCGTTTAATGTTGACACTTCTCTCTTGGAAGATACAATGTGGTTTGAAGAGGAATTGATGGGAAACAATGTCACCGATTTCTTTCATTCTCGACCAGTGGAATATTCCAAGAAATCTCAAACATTTGATGCGGACGATCTTTTTTAATGAAAAAGTATAAGTGGCTTAACAAGGACTCCCGAGATTTTCTAAAAAGAGGTTATTTACAGGCGGGGGAGTCTGCCGAACAAAGGGGACACGATATTGCAGTGGCCGCTGAAAAATTTCTTAAAGTTAAAGGATTTGCGGAGAAGTTTGAAGATTATTTGTCCCGAGGTTTTTATTCCCTCTCTAGCCCCGTATGGGCCAACTTTGGCAGAGCAAGGGGATTGCCCGTTTCATGCAACGGAGTCTTCATAGAGGACCGCATGGAGGCCATTCTAGAGAAGCAAGCGGAGGTTGGGATGCAGACAAAGCACGGTGCTGGGACATCTGCCTACTTTGGAGAACTCCGAGGGCGTGGTGCAGAAATTTCTGCGGGCGGAACATCTAGTGGGCCTGTCCATTTTATGGAGCTTTTTGACAAGGTTTCTTCTGTTGTTTCTCAAAGCAATGTGAGGAGGGGATCTTTTGCGGCTTATTTGCCTATTGATCATCCTGATGTTTCAGAGTTTTTAAGGATAAGGGGGGAGGGCAATCCGATCCAAGAAATGTCTTTTGGCCTGTGTATCAGCGATGAGTGGATGAGGTCTCTCATAGAGGGAGACAGAAAGAAAAGATCTACATGGGCCTCCATTATCCGCAAGAGATTTGAAACTGGGTATCCCTATCTTTTTTTTACAGACACAGCCAATCACGCCGCGCCTCAGATTTATAAAGATAAGGGTTTAAAGATTAGCGCTTCTAACTTATGCAGCGAAATCTCCCTCAACTCTTCCCAAGAAGAATCTTTTGTTTGTTGTCTCTCCTCTTTAAATTTACTCGAATGGAATGAAATTGTAAAAACAGATGCCATTCAAACGCTCATTTATTTTTTGGATGCGGTAATGGAGGAATATATTAATAAAACAAAAAATATTCCCTTCATGGAGGCTTCTCACAATTTTGCCAAAAAACAAAGGGCGTTAGGAGTGGGGGTGTTGGGCTGGCACTCATTCCTTCAAGATCAAATGATTGCATTTGAGAGTATGGAAGCAAAGTTTCTCAATACACAAATTCACCAAACCATCAGAGAAAGGTGTGACACGGCCACCAAAGAATTAGCCGTCTTACTAGGAGAGACAGAGTATCTCGATGGCTATGGGAGGAGAAATGTAACAACAATGGCAATTGCGCCCACCACCTCAAGCTCCTTTATATTGGGGCAGGTTTCTCCGTCAATTGAGCCATTAAATAGCAATTATTTTACTAAAGACCTAGCTAAAGGAAAGTTTACCTACAAGAATCCCTATTTAGAAAAACTTCTGGAAGAGAAAAAGAAAAATACACAAACCACTTGGAAATCTATTCTGCTTAAAGGGGGATCTGTGCAGCACCTGTCCTTCTTGACTTCCGAGGAAAAAGATGTATTTAAAACCTTCGGAGAGATATCTCAAAAGGAAATTGTAATCCAAGCTGCTCAACGACAAAAGTATATAGATCAAGGGCAAAGTCTAAACTTGATGATATCTCCCAAATGTCCCCCTCGACAGGCTAGTGAGCTTCTTGTTTTTGGGTGGGAACAAGGGATTAAGAGTTTTTATTATCAGCGGAGCGCCAACCCGAGCCAAGAGCTTGCTCGCTCTATTTTAAATTGTTCCTCTTGTGAAGGATAAGTGTAAATTAAACAGGATGAAGTCTAGTTTTTCAGATAAAATTTATAGTTGCCTCGCAGCTAAGGTAATTAAATTTAATGAAGAGAACACACCTAGGGTAACCCTAAATCAATTAATTAGGGTGTATAAAAGAGGGGAAAAAACCGCGACAGTTTTCTTCTCTTTCGACAAAAGCACCGCTCAGTGGGCGATGGCCCGAGTTAACATGTTTTTGAGACTTAGTTCAGATCGCCTTGTCGCGGATTCTTATCGTTTTCAAGACCTAGATATATCCGAAGGGACAGACCGCACGTATTATCAAGAAGAATCGGAGCCCTTTTGGAATTTTTCTGAATTAGATTTTACCATGGCTCGCTCTGATCTCTTACTCGTTCACATTACGGACGAAGAGGCCGAGAATATATTCGCACCCGCCTTAGTGGAAGAAGATTGATATAAACCTATAATCTCATACTACTGGTATGAAATGAAGGTTTTATTTATCTCGGATTTTACCCTCGATCAAAGAGAAGGGGGAGCGCAAGTTAGCAATTCTCTTATTGTGGAAAAGGGGAGAGAATTAGGCCATGAAATAGTTGAGCATAACCACACCTCTTCTATAATTGATTTTCTATCGTCCTACGACCTCATGGTCAGTTCTAATTTAGAGATGATTAGTCGAAAATCACCAGAAAAGGTTGACTTTATTCTGAAACACCCCAATCACATTAGACTAGAACACGACTCTTGTTCTTACTTAAGTAATAAAGACAGGGAAAATCTTTTTAATTCCTCAAGGCTGAACTTTTTTCTTTCTGAGTTCCATATTTCTTTTTTCAGGGATTTTTATGGCGATTTTTTCGAAAACGTAGAGATTGTCTATGACCCCATTGACACTAATGTTTTTAAACCGCAGGACTGCGAAAAAATATATGATGTGGTTTACTGTGGATATTTACACCCCCTAAAAGGCCTAAATGATCTCGTTAAATTTGCCCAAACCAACCCCGATAGAGAAGTTAGTGTTTTTGGGTGGGGAGAATTAGATTGTGAAGCCTTTTTCAGCAGTTATTCTAATGTAACTTTTGGAGGAGCCAAAAAATATAAAGAAGTGGCAGAAATATTTCAACAATCCAAAGCCCTTTATCACAATCCCGTGGTAAACGAGCCCTTTTGTAGGATGATGGGGGAGGCTCTTCTTTGTGGAGTAGAAGAAATCATTGGAAATACCTCTAAAATAGGAGCCTATTTAGAACTCGAAAAGGTAGGGTATGAAAAATTTAGAGACGGATGCAATAACGCGGCTGATATTTTTTGGGAAAAGACAAAGGAAAGATCTCTGACATGTGTGATTTAATCTGTGGGACATATTTTAAGCATCAATGCCGCACTAGAATTAGTGATTACATTGACGAAAGGACTCCTATTTTTGATTATAAAGAATCAGAAGAGGGACATGAAAATTATGTTTTTTGTAAGCCAGAGTTTTTACAACTTCTGCACGACTCTAAGTTATTAAAAGACGGGCCTTTTACCCTAGTTACTCACAACTCAGATATTAATTTTACTGAGGAGTATGTGGAGGCTGTATTAGAATTCTTTCCTGAGATCGATCATTGGTATACTCAAAACTTACTGTGCGAGCATCCTAAAGTTTCTCCTATACCTATTGGTATAGCAAATCCTAAGTGGTCTCATGGAAATCAAGATCGCTTCAAAAAAATCATGGAGGAGCATAATGAAAAGGATAATTTATATTATGCTAACTTCAATGTTTCTACAAATCCTCCAGAGAGGGTTAATTGTTATAAACAGCTACGCATCGAGCCGTCAATTGATTACCCAAATGCAGCCTCCATAGAAGATCACGATAAGTTTGTAAATGAAACTCAAGACGACTACTTAAGAAACATATCGAAGTCCTTTTTCACAGTTTCACCCGATGGCAACGGCAAAGATTGCCATAAAACATGGGAAGCTTTATATATGAAAAGCATACCGATTGTTAAGAGATGGTATGGTGCAGAAAGGTTTAAAAAATTAGGCATACCCATGTTAATTATAGACGATTGGTCTGAGTTCAAAGATTTAGATTTGTGCGAGGATGTATACCTTAGTCTTTGGAAAGATTTTAAAATATCATCTCTTAATTTCGAACTGTTTAAGTAATATGAAAAAACTAAACAAAGTTTTTATAATACACTATACAAAATTGGAGCCCCGAAAAGCCCACATGCTGCGGGAGCTTCAACGGTGGTTCCCCGACACCGAACATGAATTTATAGAAGAGTTTGATCAAGAGGATCTTACTCAGGAACTAATAGAACAAAATTTTGACTTAGAAGCTTTCGAGAAGAGATTTGACAGAAAAATGCTGATATCGGAAATGTCCTTATGTATGAAATACAAAAAGGTAGTTAATGATATAGCTAATACAGAAGAGGGAAATCATTTTTTTATTTTAGAGGATGATGTTATCTTCAAAGAAGATCCCTTGAACTATATAGAGTCGATGAATAGACTGTGTTATGATAACGGCCTCAAGTATGATTGTGTATTTTTAGGAGAAGCTTTGATAAGAAGGGGGGATAATAGAGACTTTTTTTTCAAAAAAGATCACCCAGCAACCAATGGGTTATGTACGGTTCTTTACACAAAAGACGCTATTATAAAATTAAACAACTACTTACAAACCACAAAAATAACTCAACCGTTGGACTGGCAATTTAATGATGCTTTTGAGCATTTAAATTTTGATGTGTATTGGGGGAAGGCTATAACCCAACATGGAAGCGTATTAGCTTCTGAAGAAGAGGACTTCAAAGATTTTAAATCATCCTTAAGGGATTCATACTAATTTAAGATGAGAAAGATAAAAATAAAATTTTCTTCTTTTTGGGATTCTGCCGAGGTCAATAACACTAGAGCCGTATACAACTGGGGGGACTTGCCTGATTGCTTTGAATTAACAGCGGGGAGCGATTATGACTATTTAATAGTATTAAATAGAAGCGACGAGATGATTTCGTCGCCCCGAGAAAAAAATATTGCCGTTACGATGGAGCCGACATGGAGCCCCAACTCTCTAGAAAATCTGAATAATTATTGCAAATACATCATAACTAGCGACAAAAAAATCAAAGGAGAAAACGTTCATTATACCCATTCCTTTCTGTTCACCCATGATTCTAGAAATAACGATGACACAAACAATTTATATGGCCCTACTGTTAAGGAATATTTAGATGATGATTGTTTTCCTGATGGGGTGGATTCTGTCGGGTATACCAAAAAAATGTCTTACATGGTGGCTAATCATGGCGCATTAGGAGGAATACCACAACATCCAGCATCGACTTATTTTATTAGAGAATGCTTGCTCGCTAAAATTTTAAATTCAGACTTAGATATAGACCTTTACGGAAAGGGATGGAATATAAACGATTCTCGCTACAAAGGCGCTCCTCCTTTAAAAAAAGATGCGTTAAAAAACTATAAATATTCTATTTGTATTGAAAATAGCTGTGAAGACTTGTATATTTCTGAAAAATTTTTTGATGTTTTCTTAAACAATTGCGTCCCCGTATATTATGGTTGCAAAACAGTTAAGGCTGCGTATAATGAAAATGCATTCATAACTTTTGATGCCGCCTCAGAAAATGTTGTTCAGATTTTGAAGAATATAATAGATCAGCCCATAAGCCAACGCCTGTCAGCGATAAAAGAATGTAAAAACGATTACTTTACTAAATACAATTTGTTAAAATATTTAGAAAGCTTTATCCAAGAAATTTAAACCAGATATGAAAAAAATCATAAGCTTTTGCCTTTGGGGGGACAGCCCTAAATATACAGTAGGTGCTATAAAAAACGCTGACCTCGCCAATTGCATATACCCTGATTGGATATGTCGTTATTATATAGGAAAATCTGTCCCAATCAAAATCATAGAAGAGCTATACACCAAAAAAAACACCGAACTCTTTATAATGAACGAAGAAGGCAACTGGAGCGGCATGTTTTGGAGGTTTCTACCTGCCTCTGATGCAGATGTAGGAGTTATGATGTCGAGAGATACAGATAGCCGCCTATCAGAAAGAGAAAAGGTAGCGGTCGAGGAGTGGCTCGAAAGTGATAAGGGTTTTCACATTATGCGAGATCATCCAGCGCATCAAACTGAAATACTTGGTGGCATGTGGGGAGCTAAGAGAGGTTCTATCCCAGACATGAAAAATTTAATATTAGAATATATAAAGGGCGACTTTTGGCAAGTGGATCAAAATTTCTTAAGAGAAAAAATATATCCACTAGTGTGCAACAACACCTATATTCATGATGAGTTTTTTTCTAAAAACAAGCCTTTTCCCACTAAGCGCCAAGAGGGAATAGACCGTAACGGTAACCCAATTCATTTTGTTGGAAGTGTTTTTGATGAAGATGATAAGCAGCTGATATAAAAACACCAATGAACTATTTGGAAAGCCATCACCATTGTGATATAATAAAAGTCACCACAAAATATTATGGAAGCAACTAGAGTGTGCATAAGCACAAACGAAAACCCAACCTATATTCAGTTTTGGCCACTAGTCGCCACAGCGTGGAAGCGTCTTGGATTTGAACCCTCCCTAGCACTAGTCACTGATAGACCAGAAAGCGAATGGGAATGGATGAAAGAATACGGAGAGATTGTAAGATATCCAGAGAACAAGGAAATACCAGCAGTTAACTGGGCCAAAATGGTAAGATGGTCACTTTACTGCCGACACGAAGATGAAATTATCCTCTGCTCAGATATAGACATGTTGCCCCTCCAACGCGAGTATTTTGCAGAGATGCCAGAGGGTTATAACCCAGAAAAACATCTTATTATAAAGGGAACGTATGATATGAGCAAGATCGGGAAATTCCCAGGATGTTATATGACGGCGACGGGGGCTTTATGGAGAAAAATTTTAAAAATAGACGAATTTCCTACTTTTAGTGAGTGGGTAAAACAACATTATGACTCTAGGGTATATGACGATCAAGAGACCGTTAATAAACCACGCTTCTCCGAAGAATCTTTGATGAGGAAAGTTGTTCTTCAATGGGACGCTGAAGGGGAAAATACGATTAGACTACCACGACCTGGGGGTTGGCTTCCCGAGCTTAAATCTACCTGTCTTCGGGTAGATCGCTCAATATGGCCGCAAGGCGAAGGGTGGGAGGTAATGGGTTTTTCTCCAGATAGCTCTTACCCCGATAATCCCGCACGACCCGATCACCCCGCGCCCCATGAAGGATACTATATTGACGCTCACATGCCTCGACCTCTAGAGGACGTAAAAGAACACATTTATCCGTTGGCAGACTATTTGGGAATTTATCGTGAGTTAGTTTTTCACGGCATTCAGCGAGCGCAGGAAATGAAGTACAGATAATGAAAGCCATTTTCTTAGATATCGGTGTTAGCCGTGCGACAAAAAAACTTTAATAAAATGTAATATTTAATATGGAAACATTAAAGAAACATATGTCAGAGGAATATGGAGTGGCTCTTCCTGACGATACCACCATGGGTGATTTTGTGCAGGAGTATATTAAAGCTAAAGGCGCACAGGTTGCTATAGTGCATCCGCAGCAAATGCATTTTATTAACCTAGATATAACTGCTTTTTGTAATTTAAAGTGTTATTCTTGTAATCACTTCATTGATTCAGCCCTCGCTAAAGCAAAAGACTCGCCCTTAATAATGACGCTGGATCAGGTTAAAGACTTTGTGGAGGAAAGCCAGCAGCTAAACTGGAGGTGGGATGAGCTTCGCCTTACTGGGGGTGAGCCGAGCATACACCCCCAGTTTAAAGAAATATTAAAAGTGGTGGGTGAGGGCTTAAGATCTTATTTGCCGAACGTAACTTTAAAAATTGTTTCGAATGGAACGGGGAAGAAGGTCCGCAAGATACTAGGGTTTGATGAGGCCAAGATATTTAGCTTTAACAAAGATACCGATTCTTTTTACTTAGATCACATAGGTCATCCAGAGTGGCAGGTTGTAACCTCGAAACCAATGAAGGACACCATAAAAAAAACCACTATCAAAAACTATGATGGCACTGATCTGGAGGAATCTCAATTAATCGGTGATTTTGGAAATGTGTGGCAAGCTCCGATTGATAGACTTGATGAAGTAAAAAACTTGTATAACGGCATCGCTGGCGACATAAATGAAACTAATGCCGCTGTTCATCGCGACACCACCCAACATATCCGCAAAGAAGGTATGGACATTATCAAACGCGAAAATATGATCATGGATTGCCGAATCCACGCCACATGTGGGTTTGAATTAACTCCGTATGGGTATACGCCGTGCCCCTGCGGTGGTGGTCGCGTAGTCGGTGACCAGAGCATTTTCTTTAAAAGTTTATCTGAAATCACCCTAGACGAATGTTATAAAAAGTTGGCAAAAATGTGTGCGGTGTGCGGTCGAAATTTAAATTACAATGTTAATTGCGATAAAAGGGTCGAAAAAACAGAGTTTTGGAAACTTGTATTGTCCAAATTTCAGAAAAAAAGCCCCCGTCTAGAATTATACGACCCCTTTGAGCGAAGACGTTCCTAATATAATGAAAGTTATTGTCACTGGGGGCGCTGGATTTATTGGTTCTAATTTAGTAGACCACCTAGTAAATTTGGGCTGGACGGTTAAGGTTATAGACAATGAATCTAGCGAGTCTCACGATTCATTCTATTGGAATGAAAAATGTTTGAACTATAAATTTGATATTTGTAACTATGAAGCCATTAGGCCATTATTTGATGGTGTTGACGTTGTTTTTCATTTAGCTGCTGAAGCTCGCATCCAACCTACTTTAGAAAATCCAATTTTGGCTGCTCGGGTTAATACAGTAGGAACCTGCACTGTTTTACAATGTGCCAAAGAAGCGGGGGTTAAAAGGCTCGTATATAGTTCTACTTCTGCTGCTTACGGATTAAAAAACAGCCTTCCCAACGTAGAAGTGATGCAAAACGACTGTTTGAACCCCTACTCTGTTAGCAAGACTGGGGGCGAAGAGTTTTGTAAAATGTATACGGATCTTTTTGGATTAGAAACCGTTATATTAAGATATTTTAATGTTTACGGAGAAAGACAACCCCTGAAGGGCCAATATGCACCCGTTATTGGTATTTTCTTGAGGCAAAAAGGAGATGGCGAGCCAATGACGGTTATCGGAGACGGAACACAAAGGAGAGACTTCACCTATGTGAAAGATGTTGTTAGAGCGAATGTTTTGGCCGCTGATATCGACAACAAACAAGCATCGGGAGAGACCTTTAATATTGGAACTGGCAAAAGTTACAGCATTTTAGATATTGCAAAACACCTCAAAGGAGACTATTGTTTCATCGAGCCTCGGCAGGGAGAAATAAAAGAAAGTTTGGCTGGCATTTCTAAGGCTCAATACATTTTGGGATGGAATCCGATGACAAACCTAAAGGAGTGGATGGACACTCAACAAGTATGACAGAAAAATGAAAAAAATACTTATTACAGGCTCCGCAGGATTTTTGGGGCACCACTTAGTTAGCAGATTAAAAGACAGCTACGACTTGCTGCTTCCTAGCAGCTCAGAGGTGAATATAAAAGATTGGGAGGAGGTATATGATTATATATCCGATAACGCTCCTGACACTATTATCCATCTGGCCGCTGTTTGCGGGGGGATTGGGGCAAACCAAAAATCTCCCGCCGATTTCTTTTGGCAGAATTCTTTAATGGGCCTAAATATATTAGGGGCTTCCTCTCATTTTAAAATAAAAAAATTAATTACACTAGGAAGCGTTTGTTCATATCCCAAGTTTACCCCTGTTCCATTTAAGGAAGAGGATATTTGGGATGGCTACCCAGAAGAAACAAACGCTCCTTACGGGATAGCTAAAAAAAATCTTTTAGTTGGATGCCGAGCATTTAACGAGCAACATGGCGACAATTTTATCCACCTTATTCCCGTTAATATGTATGGGGAGCATGACGACTTCGATCCCCAAAGTTCGCATGTGATTCCCGCTTTGTTGCGAAAATTTATAGGGGGGAAAGAAAACAACAGTTCTCACATAAAAGTGTGGGGGGATGGTTCAGCTTCTAGGGAATTTTTATATGCTGGCGATTGTGCTGAAGCCATTGCATTAGCAATTGAAAACTATAATTCTCCAGAACCCCTCAATATTGGGACGGGTGAAGAAATTTTGATTAAAGATCTTGTTCATATGATCCGTGATGTGGTAGGGTTTAAGGGTGAAGTGGTGTTTGACCCCACAAAGCCAAATGGTCAGCCGAGAAGGTGTCTAGATACATCACGGGCTAAAAAGGAACTTAACTTTACGGCGACCACTTCTTTTGAAGAGGGGTTATTAAAAACATATAATTGGTATATTAACTCATGAAAAAAATATTAATCACTGGAGTAACAGGTCAGGATGGCAGTCACATGGCCGACTATCTACTCGCAAATACAGAACATACCATTATAGGGGGAATTAGGCGGTTAAGTGTCGAAAACCACAAAAATATTAAGCACCTCAAGGACAACCCAAGGTTTTTTCTAATCGATTTAGATGTTTCTGATCCTCAAAATACCGAAAAGGTTATAGCAAAGCATAAGCCTGATTATTTTATTAATTTTGCTGCCAATTCTTTTGTCGGGAGCAGTTGGGACATGCCTTTTAATCACATGCAAACAAATTGTATGGCTGTTCTTCATCAGTTAGAAGCCCTTCGAAGGCATAGCCCTCATTGTCGATACTACAACGCAGGTAGCTCTGAGGAGTTCGGGGATGTGGTGACTACCCCACAGACTGAAGACCACCCGTTGCGCCCCAGAAGTCCGTATGGAGCCTCTAAATGCGCTGCTAGACATTTGGTTAAAGTCTATAGGGACTCTTACGGTCTCTATGCAGTTCAGGGCTGGCTTTTCAATCATGAGGGGGTGCGGCGTGGAGAAGAATTTGTTACTCGCAAAATCACTAAGAACGTGGCTAGAATTTTAGGGCATTACGAAATTGGTAAACCAATCGTTCCGTTACAGCTGGGTAATCTAGACGCGAAAAGAGACTGGAGCGATGCCGAAGATTTTGTAGTCGGTGTCTGGAGGATGCTTAATC
>Ga0098033_1000849_pt1 | contig 13243 bp, 10 predicted proteins | sample 1_EtaG_FD_75049 | JGI IMG/M metagenome (GOLD analysis project Ga0098033, IMG submission 75049) | Marine viral communities from the Subarctic Pacific Ocean - 1_ETSP_OMZ_AT15124 metaG | ecosystem: Environmental > Aquatic > Marine > Oceanic | place: Pacific Ocean | collected 2015-01-07
CCTTCGGAAAGCAAAAAGCAGATCCCGATTTTTTACGTACCGATTCACCCAAAAGACAGAGACAGGAGAGACTGTTTGTCTTGGAGTGTGCTCTACGGCGCGCAATCTTCGTACAGCGTAGGTATACAAATTAGTAAATGGGTCACACCAGACAGATACTACGTTGCTTTTCCGTACGGTGTCTATCCTGTGGAATATTTACGAGAACACAGAGCTACAATTTCCAGCAAGAAAGGGTTTTATATTTCTCATGATAATAAAACGGTTAAGGATGGCGAGTACTTGGGATTTACGTTTAACAGTGAAGAGTTTTTACAATTGAGAAGAAAACTCCGGAGTGAGGCTACAGGTTTGTTTACTCCAGAACTTAATGATGATGGCCTACCGAGAAAAAAGTTTCCGGCTGAAAAAAGATATTCGGCAAGGTTTTTTACTCTGGAGCAGGTGTTCGCACCGCTGTCGCTGCACGGCAAACACTCAGTCGAGATTCCTCGATATCATAATATAGATAGCTGGGAAGGTTACTGTGGATTTTTGGCTTCGAAAGACAGAGAACAAATTCGGAGACCATCCAAAGGCATTCTGTCATATCATGAGTTTAATAAAATCGGCCAAGAAGAATAAAATAATATAGCCTTATGGATCTGATAGTTATGTCGTTTATTGATATGTCGCACTATTTATTAGTGACAAAATTCAGGAGAATATTTAAATGGGATTCAAATCAGGACCAGGAACTTCAGGTGATGTAACTTTTGGTGATGCTGTAACAGATGTGGTAAAAGCCGGAGGAGCTATATCAGGCTCAGCTAATCTTGCTTTGGGCGGAAATATACATGCCAGCGGGTCTCTCAGCGTAGGCGGAGCGGCCAACACCGGTAATGCCACTTTCAGCTCGGCAACCGCCAGCAAACCAAACATCACTATAAAAAACACTACCAATGATACAAATGGTGCCTTCTTGACTTTCCTCAAAGACAAAGGCTCTGCCGCCGCAGACAATGATAATATAGGGACCATAACTTGGTATGGCGATAATGATGCTCAAGAACAAACACAGTTTGCCAATATGGCTTGTTTTATCGGTGACGCCTCGAATGGAACAGAGAGAGGCAAACTTCGTATGAGCGTTGCTGAATACGATGGTACCCTGACAACTGGCTTTGAAATTCGTGGCGACAGCGATGACGGAGTTATTGATTGGTCCTTGGGCGCCGGCGCCAATTCATTTGGAAGCATTTCAGGAGATGTTGGCTTGGGTCACGACGCGGCTGCATTATATTTTGGCGCCGACTCAGAGATCACCGTAACACACGTTGCTGATACTGGCCTTACAATTGGTTGCGCACATGCAAACGGAACAAATCTCCGACTTAATAATACTGCTGGTGATGGAGACCCAAGAGTAGAGTTCCAACTCGGAGGAACTACTAAATGGTCGGTAGGTTGCGAGGACGGGGACAGTGACAAATTCGTAATTGAAAACGGCAACGGTGCACTAGGCGCCGCACCCGCTTTGGAAATTACCTCCGGAGGTGAGGTTAACATAGATTCCCCCGGTGTCAAGCTCGCAAAAGGTACAACAAACAATACTTTAAATTTCGGTACCGACAACAACAACGGTGGCGCGTTTAACTCCACCACCGGCGCAATGGGAAATGTACGAGCTGGCACAGTAGTTGGCTCCATCAACGCCACCGCATTGGGCGCAGATGGCGCAGCGTATGGAAACGTCGCGTGCGCTGGAATTTTGGCTACTGATACCATTATCGCTTCTTCCACTGGGGGCTTTCTTATCAATGTAACCATGGTACAAAACGGCGGCTTCTTCTTCACGGCCGTGAATTATACCGGCGGCGAGGTTGGCACCGGCAACGACATTACTTTTAATTGGGTAGCGATATAGATTATTGAAGATTTGCAAGAAAAAATTGAGAAAATTGGAATAACAATATAAAATGTCATTTACTGCTCGAACACACTATTTATTTATGCATAATTCTTAGGAGTAGATTAGATGTCTGATATGTTAGAACAAGCTATTGTTGATGCAGAAGCATTAAAAGATGCTGCGTTGAAAAATGCAGAAAAAATGATCGTCGAGAAATATTCGGGCGAGATCAAAGAAGCCGTCAAGACCATCCTGGAACAACCGGAAGAAGATCTAGACCTTGATGACGAGGAAGAAGAAGAGGAAATTCCAAAGCTTCCAAGAGCTGATCTAGATGGAGAAGATATTGAAGGGGTGGCAACGTCGGAAGATGGCAAGATCGAAGTAGATCTTGGAAAGCTGGCAGAAGAGCTGGCAGAAGAAGAGGAAGAAGAGGAAGTCGACGCAGCTGACATGGTTGATAGAGAAGAAGAAGTCGCTCCAGAGCTAAAAGATTCAGAAGAAGAGCTTGAAGAAGGCGAAGAATTTGAATTAGATGAAGAAGCTTTAATGGGCATTCTTGAAAAATTAACAGTTGATGTTAAGCCCGTACCGACAGGTCAGGCTGGAGGCGCATCAAATCAAACTCTTCAAAATGAGCTGGAAGATATCCTTTTGGCCCAGGGCGGCGAAAAAGAGGACGCGGATTATGTTTTAAAGAAGTCCGACGATAAACCCGTTCCCACAGCCAGAGAAAAAGAACTTGAAAAAAAGGTTGAGTCTTTAACCTTAAAGGGTAATAAACTCTTTGAACAAAATAAGAAATATAAAGAATTGCTTTTGTATTCGAAAGACAAACTTCATGAAGTTAATCTTTCGAATGCAAGGCTTTTATACACGAATCGTGTTTTGGGCAGTACCTCCCTGAATGAGCGACAAAAAACTAAAATTGTCGAAGCCTTGTCTAATGCCGGTTCAGTTGAAGAAGCGAAAGTCATTTTCGAAACACTTCAAAGTACAGTGGGTAGTGAGCGTAAGCGAACTCCGCAATCACTGAACGAAGCTGTGAGACGCTCTTCAACAACTTTGCCTAAACGACAAAAGGCAAATACTTCAAATCCGGTACAAGATCGATGGAAAGTTCTTGCCGGCATTTCGTAAAACTTTAAAGGAGGATTTTAATATGTCTGTTTTACAAAAACTAACTGAAGGCATCGTTGATAGAGATCTCCAAAAGGAAGGTACTGCTCTACTTGATAAGTGGGAAAAAACTGGACTTTTGGAAGGTATCGGAAACGATCAAAAAAAGAGCACGATGGCTCGTCTTCTAGAGAACCAAGCCCGTGAGCTTCTTCGTGAAGCTTCAACCATGGCTGGTGCTGATGTAGAAGGCTTCGCTGCTGTTGCTTTTCCAATCGTCCGCCGTGTATTCGGTGGATTAATTGCTAATGACCTTGTGTCGGTACAGCCCATGAGCTTACCCTCAGGTCTTATCTTCTTCTTGGATTTCCAGACTCTATCTGCTAAGCTAGGTCAGGAAGCCGAGGAATCACTTTATGGTGGTGGTAAGGTTGGCCAACAGATTACTGGTGGTATCAATCTTACTGATCCTACTGGTGAAGAAGGTTTCTATAACCTTAACCAAGGTTATGCTTCTCCAACTGGTAGTGTCGCGACCACCCTAACCATTGTTGCTTCAGGTACCGCTGGTGCCGATAATGCAACGGGTACAACTGCTTATAAAAATAAGGGTGAGCAACTTATTAGATTCGATCCGGATCTTTCAGGTTCTGCTTATTGTGTTGGCACTGTTGCACTTAGCGCTTTTGATCAGCTTAATCTGAAGAACCTTGTAGCTATTCAAGATACTGGTTCAATTGGACCTCAGGGAGATCTCACCGAGTTAGATGGTGTACATGTACGCCGCCTCACTCGACTTGACATCACGGAGACTGTAGGTGCAGAAACAAAGCTTATGGTAGTATATGCTGCCACTGGTACTGTTACCGCTGTTTCACTTAGTGAGTCACTTTGTCTTTCCGGTATTGCTCATAGAGGGTTCAATCATCCTCTAACTGATGACTTTGGTGGCACTGGTGCTGCTTCTTCAGGTAATGCACTTGGTGTTGTTGTTGGTCAAAGCTCTTGGGGCCTTGAAAATCAGACAGCAATTCCTGAAATCGACATCAAAGTCGACAGTGTGTCTGTCACGGCAATCACCAAGAAGCTTAAGGCTAAGTGGTCTCCAGAACTTGGTCAGGATCTAAATGCCTACCATAATCTGGATGCCGAGGTCGAGCTTACCGGTATCCTTTCAGAGCAGATTGCTCTTGAAATTGACCGTGAGATCCTTGAGGATCTTATTAAGGGTGCTACTGCTAGCACTCAGTACTGGTCTCGACGCCCAGGCAAGTTTGTTAACCGCGCAAGCGGCCAAGCAATTGCTGGCGGTTCCGCCAACGAGGACTTGCTTGGTGCTGACTTTACCGGTACTGTGTCTGAATGGTATGAGACTCTTGTCGAAACCATTAATGATGTATCTGCTCAGATTCATCGTAAGACCCTTCGCGGCGGTGCCAACTTTATCGTTTGTGGTCCTGAGGTTGCTAATATCCTCGAGTTCACTTCCGGTTTCCGTGCCGATGTCACTGGTGACACTGAAAGAGGCACAGTTGGGACTGTTAAGACTGGTGCTCTTAGCAAGAAATGGGATGTATACGTCGATCCCTACTTCCCCAGGAACGTTGTTCTTGTTGGTCGTAAGGGAGGCTCTTTCCTTGAAAGCGGCTTTGTATATGCCCCGTATGTACCTCTCCAGGTAACGCCTACTATCTTTGGTATCGAAGACTTCGTGCCCCGTAAGGGTGTCATGACTCGCTACGCCAAGAAGATGGTACGTCCTGATATGTACGGTCTTGTAGTCGTGAGAGACTTGCTAGGTTAATTTTTAGCCTTTCTTTCGCTTTTAATTGGAAAACCCCAGTTTGGCTTCGGTTGGACTGGGGTTTTCCTTTTTCTAAAACTAATTAGTGTGTGTAGGAGACTCTAATGAATGGCTCACAAACAACCAACTCTCACGCCAGCGAGCACCACCAGCGCAATCAGGCTGCCGGCAACAGGAACCACCTCGCATGTGTCCACTGTTGTACCCTTTGGGATATATACAGGATCGGTTGATTTTCTATCGGGTGCCGCCGATCAAGTTGCTTATACTTACAAAAAACTTGGTGGAGATGTTGTAGATATTGAATTATCTTCGTCAAATGTTTATGCAGCTTATGAAGAGTCTGTTCTGGAATATTCATATATTGTTAATGTTCATCAGGCCAAAAATATTCTTGGAAGTGTGTTAGGTGACACAACAGGAACATTTAACCATAGAGGCAATCTTAAAGATGGGCCACTTTCAGCCAGCTTGTCAACTGGCTCTGTTGTTGGTGGAGAATTCGTTCATGCAAAAGCAGGTGTAGGGTTAAAATATCCAAAAGTTGAATTTAGTTATGCCCGCAGATTTGCCCATGGAGCTTCTGCGGAAGTGGGCGTCGGAGGATATAAAAATGAATATTCGGCATCGTTTGATACTGAAGAAGACGTACAAGATTACGACTTACAAACAATGATTTCATCCTCCGCTCTTACATCTAGTTATCCGCATTTCAACAAAGTTGGTAATAAGAGAATTAACATTACTCAAGTTTATTATAAAACTCCGCAAGCAATGTGGAGATTTTATGGTTATTATGGCGGCCTTAATACTGTTGGGAATCTTCAAAATTATGGCCAATGGGCAGATGATTCACAATTTCAAATTATTCCAGTCTGGCAAAATAAATTACAAGCAAAGGCTTTTGAGAGTGCGATGTGGACTAGAACTTCTCATCATTCATATGAAATAAAAAATAATAAACTTAGAATATTCCCACACACAACTCCAGTAGCACCAACTAAGATGTGGATTAAGTTTACAGTTGAAGAAGATGCCTGGAAAGAAGAATCAGATAAGATGGTCGGTACAGATGGAATTAATAACATGAACACAATTCCATTTGGAAATCTACCATATGAAAGTATAAACTCTATTGGAAAACAGTGGATTAGAAGGTTTGCCCTGGCTCTGACAAAAGAAGTGCTAGGTCAAGTTAGGGGAAAGTTCTCAACAATCCCAATACCAGGAGAAACCGTGACGCTCAATCATTCTGAACTATTGAGTCAAGCGAAAGAAGAGAAAACTTCTTTGAGAGAAGAGTTACAAAAGACATTAGACGAGTTGACTTATGCTAAACTATCAGAGCAAAATGGAGCAATAGCAGACTCAGTTAGAAAAACACAGCAAGCAGTTCCATTATCAGTTTACGTGGGGTGATAAAAAATGTCTACTAAATGGTCACAACCAACCGCTCCGCCACCACCTCTGTTCGTTGGGAAAAAAGAAAGAGATTTTGTTAAACAGGTAAATGACGAACTAATTGAGAGAGTTATAGGACAACAAATTGTATATTACCCAATAAGCGTCCAACATACAAATTTTCACTCTTTATATGGTGAGGCAATAAATAAAACATTTTTACCCCCAGTGCGTGTTTTTGCCTTGATTAATTGGGAAGGCCTAGAGACTGAGTGGACAAATGATATCGGATTGGACAAGAAAAGTTCTATCACTGCACATTTCCATAAAAGAAGACTGACAGAGGACCAAGATTTATTTGTTCGTGTTGGTGATTTTGTTCTGTATGGTGATATTTATTATGAGATTGTAACTTTGAGTGAGCCAAAACAGTTGTTCGGGCAAATCGACCACAGATTAGAAGTTGCAGCCAAATGTATAAGAGCACGCGAGGGATTGTTCGATGCCGATTAGTTTAACTACAGGTTTGGAATTATCGCTAACTGGATCGACTACTTCTAAAGTGGTAGAAGAGATTCATTTCATGCCATCAACTCTAGAAACAATTGATAGAGCGCTCTTTTCTTTTATAGATGAGAAAATGAATATTTACTCAACAACAAACAAGGGATGGAAAAAAACTCCAGTCATTTGGCTGTCTGCAGAAAGAGCCCATCAAATAAAAAACGATAAAGATTTAAGAGATTTATCCGGCTCTTTTGTACTTCCTGCTATCACAGTTACGAGAACATCTGTTACAAAGGATCCAACTAAAAAAGGAATATTTTGGGCCCCCACTCCTCCGGTCCCTGATGCAAAAGGAGGATCATTAACAATTTCAAGAATTATTAATCAGGACAAGACACAGAATTTTGCCAATGCAGCTGCCTCGAGAAACCCCGTTATTGGCTCAGCTGACAGGAGAGATCAAAATCGGCCGAGATCTAACACAAAAGTAGTTTATAGCATTGCCTCCATTCCTATGCCTGTATACCTTAGTTTAAAATACACAATAACATTAAGAACAGAATATCAACAACAAATGAATGAGTTACTTACGCCCTTTGTTACAAGCCCCGGGGGAATTAATTATGTTAGTTTGACAAGAGATGGCCATCTATATGAAGCCATGATACAGCAGGATTTCACACAAGACCATAATGTAACTTCGGCAGCAGCAGAAGAAAGAAAATATCAAACAAAAGTGACTATTGATGTTTTGGGCTATATTGTTGGGGAAGGAGATAATCAAAAAAATCCAAAAATCATTATTAGAGAAAACGCGGTAGAAGTTAAAATACCTCGTGAAAGAGTAATATCTAGAGCTGAAATGGAACATTTAGGTAAAGAGGGATTTTATCGTTCATAATTTTGGATTTTAAGAAAGTGAACAACTATTTATTAGAGAAATAATCATTTTCATTTTATAGGAGAACATGGAATATGTCAGCTAAAAAATTTAATTTTGTCTCGCCCGGAATATTTTTAAACGAGATCGATAATTCGAACATTGATAAACAGTCCGATGCCGTTGGACCTGTTGTCGTTGGTCGATTGAAAAAGGGACCAGCCATGCGGCCGGTCAAGGTTCAATCATATGCAGATTTTGTTGAGACATTTGGTACCCCCGAAGCGGGTGGAAGAGGTGGAGATGTTTGGAGAAATGGAAATACTACAGCCCCTACGTATGCCGCATATGCAGCGCAAGCATGGTTGAGAAACAGTGCTCCTATAACAGTTGTTAGGTTGCTCGGAGAACAACATTCAAATGCTGTCTCAGCCGGTAAAGCTGGTTGGGATTCAGGCGATGTTAAAGAAGATGTTGACGGCGGCGCCTACGGATTGTTTTTATTCAATACAGCACACACTGGCGGTCACAACAGTGCTGCACCAGCAACTGGTGTTTTGGCTGCGGTATTCTATAATAAAGGGGGAGCTAACACTGTGGGTCTGACAGCTTCAGCGGGTTCATCCTTCGCCCATGATACAACTTTGGGAGGCGAGGTTGGTCTTGGCACAGGCACCGCGACCATGATCTCAGCTTCTAGCGGTTACTTCTATATGAAAATTAGTTCTTCGCTAAATGCTGATAGAAGGTATAAATTCAATTTCGACAGAAATGGCGATTTTTATATTAGAAAAGTATTCAATACTAATCCTACTTTGACTAACACAACTGTTACGGCAACAGGAAGTAGGGAGTATTACTGGTTGGGTGAGACCTATGATAGATTTATCGAAGGTTGTGATACTGTTGGAAACAATCCTTTAACTGGTTCTTCAACTTTTGATGCAGCCATGCTCATCGGCCTCCGTGACGCCGTTACTCAGACAGATTGGGCTGATCGTAATTTTGCAGCCAAGAACTCAAAAACTGGATGGTTTGTTTCCCAGGATCTTGGAAACGCCGAAACTTTTGATGCGACACAAATGCAAAAGCTTTTCAGATTGCTTTCGCGTGACTCTGGCGAATGGAACCAGAACAATCTCAAAGTTTCAATTATGGATATTAAGCCGTCCAGCAACAATTTGGACGACTATGGTTCTTTCACTGTGGCAATTCGTAAGTTATCTGACCAGGATAATGCTCCGGTATATATTGAAAGATTTACAGGTTGTACATTGAATCCAAATTCTGAAAATTACGTTGCAAGAAAAATTGGAGACAGGTATACAACTTGGAATGAGACTGAAAAAAGATATAAGTATCATGGAAGGTTTGATAATGCTTCAAGATATATAAGAGCTGATATGAATGTTGATGTTGACAAAGGCTCAACGGATGCACGTTATCTTCCATTTGGTTTTTATGGACCGAGAAAAATTAAAGATACTACTGCCCTATCGGGCGCCACGAGTAATCTTGCCGCCGGCGATACATTTACTAGTGGTGGTTACAAGCATGCTCTTGGAACAACCTTTAATGGTTATCACTTCACGGCTAGCTTCACGCAAGTCAAAAATGGAGCGACGACAGATAATGTCAGCGGCACGCTAAACATCACTGCATCTTTCCACTTCCCGACAATTGCTCTTCGACACGATGGGCTTCAAGGCAATGTAAACTCTCCGCAAACTGCTTTCTGGGGCGTTGACCTAAATGAGAGTGGTAGTGTAAGATTTGATAAGAGTAATCTTGATATTCTTCGAGTTCTTCCTGCTGAAGTTGAAGGCGCCGGAACACATGATGAAGATTCATATGTCTTTACTCTTGATCATCTTTCTTCTAGTAACGATGGCAAGGGGGCTTATTATCAGTCAGGTAGTCGATTTAATGGAGTAAATGGCCCCGGGACCTCGGCTGCCAGCCAATCAATAACAGGAAGAGATGGTTGGTCCAGCATGCTCGAGAACCAGAAATACAACAGATTTACCACTGTTATGTGGGGAGGTCATGATGGTTTAAATGTCACCGAAAGAGAGCCGTTTAGAAATTCATTGATAAGCGGAAAGACAGAAATTAACAATTATGCTCATTACTCGATCAAGAAAGCGATTGATACGCTTGCGGATCCAGAGCAGGCTGAATTTAATTTGGCTCTTATACCGGGCCTCACCGACACGACTTTGACTGAGCATTTGATTAGGACATGTGAAAATCGCGCTGACGCTCTTGCAATCATCGACCTCCCGGACGATTATACACCCGGCACAGAAAACACTAGTGATGATTCTGAAAACGTGGGAACTGTTTCCGGTGCGGTTTCGAATCTTAGAGGGCGCGGGCTTAATACAAGCTATGGATGTGCTTACTACCCATGGGTTCTCGGAAGAGACTCCGAATCAAACTCAATCGTTTGGCTTCCACCGTCAGTTGCAGCTTTGGGTACTATGGCTCACAGTGAAAGACAACAGGCTCTTTGGTTTGCTCCTGCAGGCTTTACAAGAGGCGGGATTACTAATGGCGCAGCCGGCATTCCAATTATTGGAGTACGACAAGTGCTTTCTTCTAGAGATAGAGATCGACTTTATGATGCGAATATCAATCCAATTGCGACGTTCCCGAATGAAGGAATCGTAGTGTTTGGCCAAAAGACGCTTCAGGTGACAAGATCCGCTCTGGACAGAATTAATGTTCGCAGATTGTTAATTCATGTGAAGAAGGAAATGTCTAGAATTGCTGCAACAACTCTATTCGAGCCGAACATCGAGTTGACTTGGACCCGATTCAAGTCGCGCGCTGATGACTTCCTTGAAGGAGTTAGATCAGGCTTTGGTTTGGATGATTACAAGGTTGTTCTCGACAAATCAACAACGACCGATGAGCTTATCGATAGAAATATCATGTACGCTAAGATTTTCCTTAAGCCTACGAAAGCTATCGAATTTATTGCTTTGGATTTCATCGTTACAGACTCTGGAGCTTCGTTCGAGGATTGATAAAAATTAACAAACATTTTAATTTATCTTACTATTTAATATTGAAAGGGAGAACATAAATTATGCCAACAAAATTCTGGACAGATTCCAATCTGGAGCCAAAAAGACAACATAGATGGAATTTGTTTATTCCGTCGCGACATCTAAGTTTTTATGTAACAAAAACAACAAAACCATCATTTGATATCAAGGAAACTGAGCATAAATATTTTGGACACTCTTTCTGGTTTCCTGGGCATTTTACATGGAAGTCAGTTGCAATGACTCTTGTTGATCCTTTTGGCGCCAATGGTACTAGCGGGCAATTAATGAGAGTTTTGCTTGATTCTGGATATTCTCGTCCAACTCAGCCAACCCCAGTGACTCTTTCTAAAAAGGAAGCAGTCGCAGCTCTCGGCGGCGGCGTCACCTTGAAACAATATACGACTGAAGCCAACGGCCAAGCCCTCGTGGGCGAAACCTGGGATTTGAAGACACCTTGGATTCAATCTGTTAACTTTGGCAGCCTAGATTATAACAGCGATGCCATGGTAACTGTTGACGTAACAATTCGTTATGACTATGCCATACATTCAAATCAAGTTTAACATCAAATTATAATAATGGTATAATACTCCATACACATAAGAGGTTAGTATGTCACAAAGAAATAATGAGGAACGCCTGGGAGCCAAAGTGGACTCACCAGCGCCTCCTCCACAACAACTCAATAACTCATCAAACGAACCGTTTTCGTTTGTAACCCCAACAGAGTTTGTTGAACTACCATCAAGAGGTGTATTTTATCCACCCAACCATCCGTTGCATAACGTGGAGTCCGTGGAAATAAGGTACATGACGGCAAAAGATGAAGATATTCTGACTTCCCGTTCTCTTCTTAAAAAGGGGATTGCTATTGACCGCCTGTTAGACAATCTTCTTGTCGACAAGAATGTCCGATCCAACAATATCCTGATCGGAGATAAAAATGCTTTAATTATTGCAGCTCGATCCACTGGATATGGAAATGGTTACGAAACAAAAGTGATGTGTCCTGTTTGTTATACAAATGTTGAACATTCTTTTGATTTAGATGAACTAAACTTTATATATCCAGACAATCTTGAGGAATTGGGTGTTGAACTTACAGAGGATCGAACATTTTTGATCACTCTTCCGAAAATGGAAGCAACTGTTGAGGTTCGTCTTCTTACTGGCGCTGATGAAAGAACTCTTTCAGAAAAAGCTGAGAGGCTCAAGAAGTTAAATATGCCTGAGTCAACCATGACCGATCAATTTAGAGAGTTTATTGTTTCAGTTAACGGAAATTCTGATCGGGCAATCGTTAATAGACTAATCGATAACATGCCAGCCAAAGATTCTAGATTTTTGAGAAATCTTTATGCCAAGGTCACGCCTAACGTAGATCTTGAGCGAGTAGTTACATGCCCGAGTTGTGCGGTGGAGAATGAGTTAGTTATTCCATTCTCTGCCGCATTTTTTTGGCCTAAGTGAGAAGTATCTAGAACAAGTTTACGAACAGTTTTTTTATCTTAAGTATTATGGTGGCTGGAGTTTTGCGGAAGCATACAATCTACCTGTTCGAATAAGAACATGGTTTGTTGAGAGGCTATCTGAGCAACTAGAAATGGAAAAAGAACAGATGGAAAAAGCAACCAGATAGTAAAAAATAAAAACAATCGACTAATTATATATTGACAGGTGGAGAGTATTTAAAATGGATAAAATTGTTGTCGATTTCCGAGAAAAAGAGCTAAACGAAAGCTATTTGACTGCAATGGGCGGAGTAATTAAATACGCTCTAGAACATATGTTTCCAGGCAGCAAAACTGGTATGGATGTATATGGCACCCCATCGCAAACGAGTACGTTTATCGATGCATTGAAGTCCGAGAGAAGATATTTAGATTATTATAATCGCTACGGACTTACCGATCCAAAAACTTATTCAAGCAAATATAAGTTGGATGGTGCTATTCAAAGTTTTGAGAGTGCGACTGGGGTAAAGTGGCCATTTAAATAAGGACTAGTTAATCATGCCTCCAGAAGATACATCAAACACACCATCTTTTTTAAAAGAGTTTAAGAAACTAGAAGCCGGAGAAGGCTTAGTTAAGCGAATAGAAAAAGCATTTGCAATGGTGAATGTCCAACTTGCTAAAATGGCTCAACAGGAAACTAAGATAAATGAGGCGATGGGGGAACAAGAGGGGTACCTGAAGAAAAGAGAAAAGTTGTTGGCCACGCAGCGGGAGAATCATAAAAGCATACTTGAAACCCTCATGGAAGAAGAGGAAGTTGCTAAGCAAAGGATTATGGCAGAAGAGAAAGCCCTGTCAGATAAACTAACAGCCCTCTTTGCCGAGCAAACAGCAGCCGAAGAACTGTATACCACTAAGCAGAAGTCAAAGCAAATCACGGAGGAGGACCTCAAAGAGAGATTACGAGTCGTCGCCTCCAAGAAAGAAGAAGTTAAAGAGTTATACCGCCAGTTAGGTGCTCAGAGAGAACTACTCAATCTGACCAAAGAAGAAAAAGACGCGCTTGTTGAGGTTGTCAGTCAAAGAGAGAAAGCAAACAAACTTTTGCAAGGCGAGTTAAATTCCGCA
>Ga0098033_1000851_pt1 | contig 13238 bp, 4 predicted proteins | sample 1_EtaG_FD_75049 | JGI IMG/M metagenome (GOLD analysis project Ga0098033, IMG submission 75049) | Marine viral communities from the Subarctic Pacific Ocean - 1_ETSP_OMZ_AT15124 metaG | ecosystem: Environmental > Aquatic > Marine > Oceanic | place: Pacific Ocean | collected 2015-01-07
ATCTCATAATATTATTTACACAGAGGTTCCTCCACAAACGTGGATGAAAGAATATCAACCATTACCTAAAATAAAAACAGAAAGGAAAAGAATGTTAAAACTAATTGCTCAAGAGAAATTTCCAGATAATAAAGTTACACTCCATACAAGCGACGCAGCTTTGATATCATTATGGGGTCAATCAAATGAAAGAGGTTAGGAATACATTTTTAGGAACAGATAATTTCCACTATCAAAATTCATATTGTAAAGATTTAGAATGTAATGATACTATGAGGGTTATAAATATAACTGGTCATCCATTTAAGATATTTTATGAAAGAGAAAATAGCATAAAAGACAAGAAAATCCATATTGGAATGAATATATTAAGGTATAGATTTGGTATTGTCCTCGATGTAGAACAATAACACAGAAGGGTGATGGGATTAAATTCCCATTGCCCTGTATAATTTAACCAATTCTTTTTCCTTTGATAATACTTTAGATTCTTTCTTCTTCTTCTTCTTACCAATAAGAGAATGCTTCCCAAATATTTTCTTATGTAAATCTCTTGTCCATGCCTTTGGATATAATCCTAATTCATTCATTGTGAAGTTATAACCCCTACCACTCATAATTTGAGGTACAGTTTTTGTAATAGTCTTTGAAGCTTCTACATTTAATGTAGACCATAGTCTCGATATCTTTTGTTTATCTGTTAACTGGTATGCATCATTGTATCCAACAATAAGTTTCGTTATTTCAGACTCAGGTAATGTTATCCACTCAGCCATAGTTGCTGCAAATACTAAGTCACCAACTCCAGGTCCAATATATCCTCTACCTTTAACATCTTCTTTACCTTCAAGTACACCTACTATATCTTTAATTCTATCTACAGTATCATTTTCCATGATCCTGGTTAGGTCTCTGTTAAAAATACCTGATGCAAGATGAGTTGCAAGAGCAAGTCCTGCAAATCTTAATGGTACTACTAAGTCTGGGTTCTTCCACTGTTTTGCAAGAGCAGCATCTTTAGATTTCCTTAAAACTTCAGACTGTAACTGTAAAAATGACATAGGGAAATGCATGAACTGAAACATGACTTGTCCAACACCCCCTAAATTTTTTGTAGTACCTCCAATAAGAGGAGCTTTCTGGTGAGCTGCATACTCAAATGCATACTTGTTAACCATATCCAATGCATGAAACTTAGATACATTAATAATTTCACTAGGACTTAAATTGCCACGTTGCTGTAGTTGTTGATACTTTGTTAGAAATGCTGATCTAAACATGTACTTACGAAGCATATTCTCTGTAAGTCTTTGGAATATTGCTGACTTACCAGTTGCATATGATAAACCTGCATCAATAGCCTTCCATGTATTGTTATGCCTGTATCGAAACATTGTTTTCCCATTATTATCTAATGTCATATCAATATCAGACTCTTTTACACCTCTAACAGGCACCATACCTTCTGTATAAAGTTCCTCAGCTAAATCAGCAAACTTAAATCCTTGTTCTTCTTCTACTTTTTTTATCTCATTCTTAACATCTTCAAAAGCCTTACCATTCCAATCTGTTAAGAAAGTCTTAAATGCCCTGTTACCAAGACCTTGTAAATAATACAAACCAGTAACAGTATTTCTTGCTGCTGTACCTATTCCAAATCCTATCTTAGAAAAGAACTCATACCCTGTAAGTACTCTTGTTGCTTTATTAACCCACATAGGTCTATCAGTATATCCTTTATCAGCAATTTGATATACATCTTTTAAATATCTTGACATGGCTGAATGAGCCTCACCATCAGATAAAGGCTTTGGCATATGTTTAACTGTTCTCATATAATAGGATTTTAAATGCTGACCTTTATTAAACGCTATCGCATCTAAAGAATACTTTCTTAATACAGCAAGAGGATTATGAATCCAGTTATCATATGCACTTTGTTTTCTATGCCTAGTATGATAAGGACTTTGCGTCATATTCTTTTTTATCTCAGTTAAAATATTATCCATAGCATCTAAATCACTCTCAACAGGTTTTTCTTCCATAACCTCCATTAATTTATTTAGTTTAACCATTCCCTCCATAATATAGTGAGGAAAATAGTCACCAGCTGTCATGCCTTCTTTTATAGCTGCTATTTCTGAGTCAACCCTTCTTTCAAATGATTCTATTTTACTTTTAAGCCTGCCTGGCAATACCTCAGACATCTTAGTAGTATTTAAAAAAGCTTCTCTTACATTTTGTTTTTGTTGATTAAGCCCATTTACAAATACACTACCCATTTCATCAAGTAAAGTTCTTGAAAACCTAGCGGCTTCCTCTATATTCCTTGAGTATTCAGTACCATTATTCTTTCTCACAACACCATCTGCATCTGGTCTTGTATGCATATACTCTATAAAATCACTTAATACCTTGCCACCACCCTCTCCTAAAATTTCTACAATTTTCCCTCTTGCTTCATTAGCCTGTTGTCTTAACTCAGATGTATCTCCTCCTGTTTTCCTTGTATTCTCAATCTCATATAAGATTTCAAACAACTTCATGTCAAACTTATCTATATCTCTTTCCGCTTTTATACCAGCTATAGCTATACTCTGACCTCCATCAATTATAACCTGCTGTCTAAGTAATTTACTGATTTGCCTATTGAGATGTACGTACGTAGAGTTCTTTACTCTTTCATAGTTAGTAGCTGAATTAATTCTTTTATTAAACCAATTGGTAGCAGCAAACTTTGCCATAACACCACGCTTTACAAACCCAAGTCTCTCAATCCATGATAAGTTAGGATTACTTAATTTCTTTGATTCTTTCTCTATCTCACGTGCAATTCTCCTAAAATCAGCATCATTAAATGCTTCATAGTCTTTAGATGTTGAGTATGTACTTCTCCATACGATTTCATCAAACATTTCACGACCATATGCAGTATCTGCCTTACCATATGTCTCATTTATAATCCTGCCAACGTTCCTAGACTTACCATCAACATCTTTAATTGACTGTCCTTCAAATAATTTCTTAAGATTTATGAGCAATCGCTCATTTGGGGTACATAGTGCTGCAGCCATTATTTACAAGGAATCTTCTGTTCTACTGAATCTTCGTAATATTTTCTTGAATCTGAGTAATGCGCTACATCTAGATCAACTTCATTACCTTCATAGCTAACTACCCACTCAAGGTTACCATAAACATCAGGCTGTTTCCTTCTTCTTCCTCCATACTTCTTTAGATCACCTCTAACTTGCTGTAGAATATTTGGAAAATATAATAATCCTTGATCAAAAACAAAATCTAACATAGGACTTCTCTTATCAAAGACATGAGTAGAATGAGGAGTAGACCTGAACATATTTTCAATAGATTCATATGTGACCTTATCATTCATTCTTCTGTACTCACTGCCATATGTACCAAATATTCTTTCATGTATTAACATATTCCCACTATTATGTAAATATCTTTCAGCAGCAAGAGTAAGTCTCCTATTTATTTTAAATGCTGGAATCTGGTGCTGATTTTTCCCTATTGTTTGTGTTACAATTCCGCTCATTGGTGTAGGTTTAATTATTGTAGCAATCATGGTCTCTAAAGCTCCTTCACCAGCATCTACTGACCATTTGTCTACAAAATCTCTAAACATATTATCTTCTATTCTTCTTGCCTCAGACCAATTCTCTTTAGAAAATGCTGACTTGTTTGATACTTTATATGTTTCTCTCGCTAAACTTGAAAAATCACTAACAAGCTTATTTAATTCCATTTCATATGAAGGTACTTTATTAGGGTCCATTCCAGGGATATCCCATGATACTGCTTCACCAACAGTCTTTAACATTGCTATTGCGTCTCTTGCTTCTTGAGAATTTAATTGATGCCTTTCAAGAGGATTCTTCAGTATAACATAATGCTTTTTCCCTCTTAAAAATATACCTTTCTTTGCAGTTGGCATCATTGTAGTTACAAACTTATATTTAACAGGAGCTTCCTGTGTTATCTCATAAAGATATTGAGGTCTATTTGTACGATTACGATGAAGTGTTCCCTTCCTCGCCCTTAAATCTATAGAAGTAACTAAATATTCTTTAGCAGCTTTACCTCCTGGACTTGAAATCATATCACTAAATAAATCATTCTTCTTACCTTCTATATATTCCTGTGATACTCTTATTGTATTAAGCTTATGCTGAGCCCTTTGAACTGATACTTCCATTCCTCTTTTAGGTCTATTCTGTCTAATAAACTTCTGTAATGATTTTTCCTCTCTGCCTAGTACATGATTTAAGATTGAATATTGTTCTAATGACGCTTCTCCTATCTTCCATTTCTCCATACTTTCAAATGCAAATGATCCAAACTCCTTACCAAAGATATAATCTTCATTTCCTTTCATCATTATTTTTAAATTTTCCAATGACTGATCAACCTCAGCTCCTCCTAATATAAACATTGTATCAAGCTTATTTATAATCTCATTCTGAGCATCATCTTTTATCTTTCTACCTACTTTTATTCTCTGATGGCTAAATACGGAAGAAGCAGGATCAGCTATTGCGCCTGCTACTATACCTCCAATAGTTTGATTCATTGGGTCTAAAGATTTAATATTAAATATATTCGCAGGAGCAGGTCTTGGTTTTGTTTTATCTCTACCATATATATCCTGTAACATCGCTTTTTCTTCAGTATAATCCTTAATCTTTGTACCATAAAACATATCCAGTAACAATTTTTGCTTTGTCTTATCCCCTTTATATTTAAAAAGAAGATTGTCAAGTATCCTCTCATTTGGATTAGTAAAGAATTTATTCAACTCATTTCTAATACTTATAAGACCATCTAAATCTGGTGGCCTTCTTCCAGCTTCATCAGTTACACCAGTTAAGACTCTATTAGAATGACTTAATATATTAAACATCTCTATAACGGCATCTTGCATAACAACTTCTTGTCCGTCTTTATATGTACCTCTGTCTATATTAAATATACCTTCTTTCCCTGTAGCTGGTTCTTGTAAAAAGTCAGCATCCTTACCATCTATTGATCTTGTATTAACACCAAGTCTATCTGGTTTTTCCCCAAATAATATCCAATTTAAAACCTCTTTCCTTGTAAGTATAGTTGTAAAATTAGGGTCTTTAGTAGAGTCAACAATGCTTTGTAAAGTATTACCTAGTCTTTGTTTCAATGGAACAAACTCAGCATCTTTTAATCCAACACGATTTGTGTCTTTTATACTAATATCAAGCCTCTCTATTGCTCCAATTATCGGGGCTATATTCATTGCTGACCCAAATATCACTTGTGAATTATGATAATTTAAATAATGTTGTTCTAATGAATCTGTTTCATTAGCAAGAATCTTACCATCTTTATCCATATTAAACGGATTGATCGGAGGAGCACCCTCCATCTTTGGATACGGCATGACATCTGGAGTTAATCCTGCATTTCCATACACAGACTTTGTTATCTCCCAACCTAGATTATGGTGAGAATTTAAAGCATCTACATCAAAATCTCCTTGATGGACGACAGCTAAATCCATAGAATTTACACCTACAACATTACCCATAGCCTCTTCATAGAATCCTTCAATCTTATGTACTGCAACATCTCCTTTTAAATTAGGTATTCTAAGACTAAGTGAATGTAGCCATATATTTAATGCTTTCTTTTTTGGTGTCCATGCTCTATGAAGGAACGAACTAAGCATTGCATGTATATCACTATACTTTACATTTCCATCCCCAAACTGAGCCTCAGCTCTATCTTTCAATCCAACTAATGTTTTTAAAATTAAATCTTCTTCAGACTTATTCTTCATTCTTCCGCTTTTAGTAGTACCATCTACAACAATTAATTCATATCCTTTTTTTGTATATTTAAGACCTACCTGTACATCATGTCCTTCACTTGTTTCTACAACAAACTTTACATCATCCCAATTTTTTACAGATGTTTGACCATCATAGTACGATAATTTCTTACCACCAAATTTTAATTGTTTCGATCTGGTTTTACCATCAATTGTAACTTTCCCATATAAAGAAGGAGCCCCCTCAAGGAATGGTATTAAAATGGAATAAGAACCATGCTCTGATTTAGGATTAGTTACTTCCTCAAGCATTCTTCGTACAAGTACTTTCTCTGCTGAACCAAATATAAGAGAAGAGTGTATATCAGCACCTGATCTCATTAGCCTATCTAATGACCCCATAGAACCATCATCAAATATCTCACCCTTATCTCTTGATATACCAAGCTTATGCTTCATCATAGCATTTCTTTCTAATGAATTCATGCCCACTGTCTCAGCAATCTCCCCAAGTTGTTCATTTATTCTCTTAAAATAATTAACAGACTCAGTTGTAAACTGACTATACCCAGACTTATCAAGGAAATTCTGTATGGCATAACTTACACTTACAAGCTTATGTCTATCACTTGATTTACCAAAATAGAAGTCTTCCATTTTCATTAACGCCTGCTTGCCTGTCCCTATCGAGTTAGAAGATGCTTCTAGTAAGTCATAATAACTTTTGAATTCATCAGATTTAATTGACTTCTTTGTTCCATTGTGTATTAATTCTGTATGACCTGGACCAAACCTCTTAGCAGCACTTTCAAATGTTAAAATATCAATACCTAACTTAGCCATTAGATTAGCAAGGGTTGGATCATGTATAAAGTTTGTTTTTAATATTATATCTAATTCAGAAGAAGAACCAACAGGTTTAACACCAGCTGCATTGTCAAATATGTTTCTACCTCTCTCCAAATACATTAAGTGAGCTGCATTTGTACCTAAGAAAGACTGAGCATTTACACCGCTTGACGCCAATGATTGAAAATGTGATTTAAGATTATCTATTTGACTCTTATAATGCAGATACATATCAGTACCCTTGCCATATTGATTCTGTGCCTCAGAAAGAAGCTTTCTTGTAATTGATTCAGCACTTAATCCTTCTACATTATCATCTCTTATACTTACTGTCCTAAGACCACCATTCTTTTCATATTGCTTAAGAGACTCACGTACTGCAAACCAATGATCAGTACCAACACTAGCATCAAGTACTCCAAACATTTCACCACCTGGCTTACTTAACATATTAGTAGCAATTTTATCCATTGCCTTTATAAATGAAACACTTCCTCTTACTTTCGCACCATGACCTGCAGCTGTATTAAAATATTTAAGATGTGAAGTAGAATTTATTGTTCTTATTGATTCATCCTTGCTTGCTAATTCCATCATTTCATAGTATGCAGTTTTATTAAGATGATGCTGATACATATTTTTTACTACTTCTCTAACAACACCCTTACTGACCATTGCGAAATCTTCTTTTACATAATCCTCCCATGCTTTCTCAAAATTCTTCAATGCCAAATCTCTTGCAGGACCTGCTGCTTTTAACTCTGATACCGTATCCTCATACCACTTCTTAAACTCTGACTTTAAATTTGCTTTTTCTTTAATAATATTATCAGTCCTGACATATATCTGATCTTTAAGACTTACAGTTATTTTAACACCCCTAAACAGAGCATCTGTCTGTCCTTCTATATTTGCCTGAGCAGGATTAGACCATAAGTTATTTCTGCTATTTACATTTAGTGGGATATCAGAATGATGATTATATTTAGTATCACCATATACGGCGCTATCTCCAACCTTATATATCTCTATGCCTGCTTTACCCATTTTCTCAGCAAACATAGCGAATGCTCCGTAATTCTCTGGCTTAGATGTAACTACAAGTTCTACTTTATTAGCCGTTCCAACTGCATTAATACTTTCTGATAACTGGATTACCTTTATATTTTTTGTACCAAAAGCTCTTGCCATCAAGAATGGGAATCTTCTTTTGAATTCTAGAAATTCTGCTTGAACAGCTACTCCATTTGTTCTATTATCTTTCGTATGTTTTTTAATGATGGCACCCTGTACTATATTAATAATATGTTCACCCCAAAGTACAGACATTTTTACATCATTATTAGCCCCAGATGTCATTAAATTTTTCTCAGTACCTTCCCACAATTCCTTATTAGCTATTGTATCATCATGATCACCATATAAAGTTCTCAACTTAGCAAATGTCAATCGTGGAGTTTGTATATCATGAGACTCAAACATATCTCTTGTTTTATGTATCTCTTGTTCAAGAGCTTTCATCTGCTCTGGTGTAAAATGATTTTCCCATGCTATTTTATGTGCTGTTACAATATCATTAAACTTACTTATATCAAGTTTACCACCATCAAAAGTCATTTTTTCATATATCTCTTCCAGCTTAGATGTTTCATCTATACCTTCCAGCTTAAGACCTTTTAATTGTTTTGTTAATTCCCTAATTAATTCACTTCTTCTTTCACCTGCTGTTGTAATATGATCTGCCCTGTAATTATTAAGATGTATTATGCTTTGTATAGTATCTGTAATTTCACTAAGATTTCTTAAAATACTATCATACATTGGACTTCTTCCAGCCTCACCAGCCCACTTTGTATATTTATCCTGGGCTAAAAAGAATCCTTCCTCAGCTGCCTTACCTGTTCTAATATTTTCGTTAATACTTGCTTTAAGTGTTTCAAAATACTGAACAATTTTAGTTGACCCATCCAATCCATAAAGACTAAACTCTTTCATCAGATTGTCAATTTGATTAACTGTTTCAATTGCTTCCTTCTCATTTATTGGTAAGTCTTCACCTTTAGGTCCTCTAAACTTACCAACTATTGTATCAGCTGCCTTAATTACATTCTGTTGATTAGCAATTGTCATACGTACTTTATTATATTCAGCTGCAAGTTCGTGCCTTCTCTTAGGTGAAAGTTCATATCCCTTCTCAATAAAACCTTCATAATCACCAATAGTTTCAGAACCTTCTAGTTGGTAAATACTTTTATAGTCTATAATCTTATTATTCCCAGTTGCAATCCGTGACCATGCTGACATTATAGTATCATACTTTATAAGTAAAGACTCAACTCTTTCATCTGAATGACCAAGATTCTTTAACTGTATCTTCATATCATCATGTGATAATGCTAAAAGTGTATCTCCATAATCCCTGAATATATTATATCTCAACCCAAGTCCTAAAAGCTGTGTCTCAGTCAAATCAAGAGAAGAATTACGAAACCTTTTCCTTGAATATACTGATTCAAATGAATCTCTAAATAAAGGATCAAATACGTGTTTGTAGTTAGTATCAAAATACCCTGCAAAATCATACATCTTATCAAAGTCTACATTAATTCTCTTCCTAGTCGCTGTACCTCGACCAAATGACCATACACTTGCAAGGTCTTGCATTTGACCTATCATATTCTGATGAGTTTCCAATCCTTCTATTTCAGCCCAATCCTCCTTTGTAAGTTTTTCGCCTGGCTTTTTAGTTGCTTTAATTAATTCAACAGTACGCTTCGTATGAACATCAGGTTTTTTAAGACTAATAAGCTCTCTTATTCCTTCTACTGTATTCGGCATTTCTTCACCAAATATATCTTTAAAGGATTCCTGAATATCTCTCAGCTCTCTTACACTAGGATCAAACTCACCTCTAACAACACTATATACTGTATCTAATGTCTTATTGTATCTATAATTCTTTAAAAGGGCAAGCCATGCATTGTTATCTGTAACGCCTATTTCAATTTCAAAATCTTCGCCAAAGTTATCTTTCTTCAACGATTCTATCATTGTTTTTAATCCCTGTTCAGCTGGCTTTCCATCTTTTATTTCCCTAGCTGTAACAGTTTCCGTTGTCTTTAACTCTCCAACAACACCATGACCCTTTAATATTGTAAGAAGATTCTGATAATTTATAACACCTTCCATTTTTGAAGCATCTAAATTATGAGGGTCTGGTAAATTTTCAATTCTTACCATCGGTTTATCTAAAGTAAACTCTGAAAATTTTCCATCTATCTCATACCTTATCCCTAATCCTTTTGCTATTTCAGTTAAACCTTCAACCATCGTTTGAACTCCACCTGTAATAAAATCACCTTTTAATGATAGTACATATCTATCTACATTTTTCTCTGAAAGTTTTTCTCCCTTTTCATTAATCTCAATAGACTTTAATTGTTCAACTATTTCTTCAGCTGTGCTTCTATTAATATCACGTATGTCAATAACACTCTTTTCCTGTGATTCAAATACCTCTAATGATAATTGCTTAATATCTGCAATTTCTTTAGCAGCCCTTAATAATGCAAATTCATTAGTATTAGCAGATTCTCCAAGCCTATCCTTGGTATCTTTCCTCAAAACCTGAGCTACTGTTGTCTCATTATAAAGCAAAGAATGTATACGTGATCCTGTAGGATGATCTATAGCACCTGACTGGACACCAGCTAACAATCTTTCTCCCTGTAAATAAGAATTCCATGACTTTAATCCTGTCCCATCAATCCCAAAATAATTAAGTAATCTAAGTTTTGATTCAAAATTTGTCAATGTTGGTTTCTCATTAGCGAATACTGGAGTCCTCATCTTAGTAAAAATAGCACCAACAAGCAAGTGAGCACCTAAAACTTCAGGCTCTACATTCCTAAGCATATTCTTATCCATTAAAGTAGATGCATTAAAGAACGCAGCACCTGCCATCATTCTAAATGTTGATGCTCCTAAATCTTTTCCTGCCTCTTTAATAAATGTACCCCATATATTATCAAGATTTTCCTCAGACCTAATCCTTCTAATAATTCTTAGCATCTGTTTCTTATCACCAGAGACTGCACTCTTCCATGCATTTTTCGCTGCATTAGCACCAGCTGACTCAACACCCATCCATGCTTTATTCTTTAAATAATTATCAGTTGTAAGAAGCTTCAATAACCCAGACAATTGCTCAGCATCCATACTTTCATAGTTATCTCCCTGAAATGCTTTTCTCAGTTTAGCAATAGCTTTTCTTGTCTGTCTTATATGTATTTTACCACCAAGAGGAATTGCCTGTACAAATGGAAGGAAGGCTGAAAACATAACAGCGTGTTTTACATCATTAACAGGATCAAAATCTTTTTCACCAGCAGCTGCCTGTACACCATCACTTAATAAATTATATAAAGAGAAATTAACAGTCATCTCAAGAGCATGTCCTACATACTTACTGAGATGTGATGATGTATCTAATCCAAATCTTGTATTAAGAGATTTTTGTACCCATTGTCCAACATTATTAACATGATACCCTTTATCCCCTAATCTAGTTGTTATGGCTTTTGTTATATCTGTAGTATGTGCCTTAGTCATACTAGGGAATGCATCTATTAAAGACTTGGCAACATTTCTTTCTATTATCTCACCAGCCTGCTTAGTACCAGCTGCTGACAACCCATACTTAACAAGTTCATCTTTAATTTCTTTAGTAGCAAACTCTTTAGATATTACATTTTCAACTTGGCCTTTTGTTATTTTTGCTAAGTCAGGAGCATTTTTAGCTATATTAGCATACACATCAGTTCCCTTTGTAACAGCTGACTTCGCCATCGTTCTACCACCTGCTTTAGTCCCAGCCATAACATACTTAGATGCTTTGCCTATCCAACTCATTGGAACTAAGAACCCAGCAGCTTCACCAACAACAGCACCAACCTTACCCCATGTATCTAATTGATCCCAAGGAGTACCTACGCCAGGAATAACTCCCAATTGTTCTTTAATCTCCTCTGGCATAAGTACGCCAGGAAGACCAAAAGCTGCTGTATCAGCAAAGTGCCATAAAGCAGAACCAGCTCCCTGCCATAAGTTACCTTGATTTTTTACCTCTGGTTGTTCAAACCATGAGTAATTATAATTTTCTGTATCTCCAGGTAGTTTTGCAGTTGTAGGTGCTGTAGATAATTTAGCATCCTCTTGTAATCTATCAAGGAAATTTAATGTAAGATTATCCATTTATTATATATACTATCTAAGTCCTCGAGGACCAGTCATAACTCTTCTCTCTTGATATGCCTTTTCTTCTGCTTCTTTCTCTTTCGTGGTAACTGGGAATCCAAAACCTTCCTTCAATCCTGACCATACAGGTGATATCTTATTCCTAGCTAGTTCTTGCTTATGAAGTTCTTCAGAAAGAATAACCAGTTCATCTTTAGTAGTTTTTACTTTTTCTTCAAGTTTATCTAAAGCTCCTTCTCTATTTTCTGGAATAAGTAAGCTTTGTTGTGTTGGTGTCATTTTAGCTCCAGTTGACGCTAATAAATCCAATTGTCTCATAGAGTTTTCAAATTGATTTATTTGATATTGAGTAGTAAGCGATTCTCCTTTCCTAAGACTAATCTCATCAGCAAGTCTATTTATATTTTGCTTAATATTCGTTAAAGTATCTGTTGATTCAGATTTTATTAAATCACTTAAATCAAGTATACCTTCTTCACCCTCTTCACCTTCTTCACCCTTCCCTGGAAGTTTAAATGTTGGAAGACTAACATCTTCTGTAAGTCCAATCTCTCTATCTATATCGAAGTCCCCCTTACCAAACTCATACATTTCTTGTGTTATACTTCTCTTATTTTCTAAAGTCCTACTAATATCATCTAAAGGCTGTGCCCATTTTTCTGTAACAGTAACTATTCCTGTGTCTTCTTGTTTATCAACAATACCAATAATATCAAATCCTGTAACAAATTTCTGTTCTGATTCAGTTAATTTCCTACGCTCACCTTTTTCATCTGGCATTAAAAGACCATGTAATTCTTCAGCTATCCCTAATAAACCTTCTGGAGACCCTGCATAAACTGCATTAACAGAAGATACAATCCTATTAGCATCACTATCAGAGAATCCATATCCTCCTTTAGTCTGTAACTTTACTAAGTCATCCTTAAAATCTTCTGCCCAATCATCTTCCTCTGCATTATAATACCCTCCCCATCCTGTTGCCGAAAGGAATGACTGAGCCTGAGACGCCATCATCTGTGTATTTGCAGTCTGTAGCATCTGTAGTTGTTGACCTGCAACCTGTATATCCTGCATCCTCTTAGACTGTGCAAACTGCATCATAGCAAGAGAAGTTTGTAACTTCGTCTGCTCACGACGCTCTTGAGACTCTAACATCCTATTTAATCCTGCTAATACATCATATGCTTGTGTCATAATCTTTTCCTAACCAAAAATATTCTTACCTAAATACCAAGACCCTGACTGCTCATCTGCAGCCTTCTTTTGCAATCCTGCTCTTTTCTGCACTCCTTCAATCCTTGATTTC
>Ga0098033_1000853_pt1 | contig 13234 bp, 11 predicted proteins | sample 1_EtaG_FD_75049 | JGI IMG/M metagenome (GOLD analysis project Ga0098033, IMG submission 75049) | Marine viral communities from the Subarctic Pacific Ocean - 1_ETSP_OMZ_AT15124 metaG | ecosystem: Environmental > Aquatic > Marine > Oceanic | place: Pacific Ocean | collected 2015-01-07
AGCTATTTCAGCTTTAGAGCCTTTATTTATAAAGTTAGAATAGGCATCCCATAGTTGTCCTAGGTTCTTTATTTTATCTAACCCTTTTGCCGTAACAGGCATTCGTCTAAAACCATCATCAAGCATTAATTCCCCAACATTGATTTCATTGGTCTTACGCATATGTGGAAGTTTAGGTGCAAGCCAAGCCTTACCTGAGTATTTATACTTGGGATATAAGTATCTTGATATAAGATATCTTCTATAACTGTTTTCCCAGAACTTTCTAGATAACTTCAAGAGCTCTCTAGAGCCTTGAGAAGCACCAGTGAGTCTCATTAGTCTAGTGTTTCTGTAATTATAATCAGAGTAATCTACTTCACCAAAATCTCTGACAGCAAATTCATCTATTTCCCCACTTTTATTTTCTTCGCCCTGTATCTTAAGTATTTGTTTAGCAAACTCTTCTGCAAGTATCTGTGCATTCTTATTTCTTGAAACAAATGCCCTATGAATCAATTTTGTATCAACTGAATCAATATTAATTTTCTTAAGTAATGCTTTATTCCCAGTAGCAACAAATTCTGATACTAAATTATTTGATTCAGAAGTCCCCTTTATATAGGGCTCATAGTATGTTTTAAATACGTGTTCAGCTATTCCATTGGCTTGTTGATTATTAAGAACACCAAATAGCTGTTTAACAAACTTAGTGCTAACAGCACGTTGAGGATTCTGGAAAGTCCCTAAGTTCATTCGTATAGACCTTGGGTCTATGTCATAGGAATTAAATTCTCCTACATGTTCATATTTTCCTTCACCAAGTAAATCATTATTAAAAGTATTCTTTTTTAATCTACCTCTATGTTTAGTTGCACTTTCAAACATAAGTATATCAAGATTGTTATTTCTCATATAATCAAGCATAGGCTTATCAAACTCACCTTCTGCTTTATATCCTGCACTTTTAACTGCAAGTACACCACCATCAGGCATTTTCATAACAATGACAGGCTTGTTCATATTAGAACCTTCTTCAAATCCAAGTTTCTTCATAATCCTGTCGTATCTCTTTGGACGAAAAACTATAGTCCCATCTACATCACTATTCCAGAATATACTATTCCCCTCTGAATCTTTATACTTTTCATACACAGGGTCATCATAGATACCTATTTTAAGGCTCTCCTTGCCCACTATATCAGCGTTTAACGATAAAGACTTGTCATGGTATAGCTGTTCTCTTTTATTCCAGTCTATGACGTTTTTAGAGTGTCCTTTTTCCATTAGTAAACTTATAAGAGAAAGGTCACCACTGCCTCTTTGATAATACCCATTACGCTCAGCCTCAACAAGAACATTACTTATCCACCCTCTTCTGTTCATTTCTTTAACAATAGAGAGCTTTTCTTTATTAGAGTCTGACGTTTTAATGTTAAACCATTCATATTCAGATTCTAGGTTCTTATCAAAGTTCTTTAATATACGTTCTCTAATCTCAGGGTTATTCTCAGCAAGTGCTCTTGCTATAGATTCGGTACTATGTATGTCTGTATCTGGATGGAACTCTCTCATGTTAAGCACACCCTTGTCTTTAATACCACCAAAGATATACTTGTTTTTACCATAAAGACCGTGTTCTATAGCAAATCTTCTGTTTGCAGGAGTCTTGAACTCTACCTTAGCTATCCATTTGTCTCCTTCTTTTCTTAGAACTGGTTCAGTGTCTAAAGGTTTATGGACATTTCTAATTCTACTATGGTTCTTTGCAGTATTAGGATTATAAACACTGGTAATTTCAATATAGTTTTCTCCGCCATCAAGATAATCAGCAGGCTTGTCCTTATAAGGAAGACCTAGTTTATTGCCATAATAATCACCACCTACTCTTTTAAAGGTAGCAGTATTTCCATCACCAAGTTCAATAATGAAGATATCTTGGTTTTTAATCTCATTACGGTGCTTTTTAAGTATCCTTTCTTTAGCTTCAGTTGTATCAACAGGTTGGTCAATGTCTTCCCTGAATGTTTCTATATCTACTATAGTTTTAGTTTCATTAGGTGCAGTAAAGGAAGTGTACTTAAACTTATTGTTATAGTAATTAGATGCTTCTTCTTGAACTAATTTATCTACTTCTATACCACGTTCTTTAGCACGTTGGTCAAGCCAACCCTTCATTATCTCAGGAGGAGTGCCTGAATCTTCCATAGCATTACGATAAATGTAATTATATGATGTTTCTACAGAACTCTTATTTACATAGTCTTTTGCTTTCTTGGAATATTTATTCCAGTCAGGATGTGTTTCAGGTCTAAAATTAAAATCTCCTTTCTCAGAATAGATAAGAGACTGAATGAACTTACCACCTTCTGCCTCATGTGCAGGTCTTGATGAATATCCAAAGAAACCACCTAATAGGTATTCATATATCTGCATTTCAATAGGGTCATCCCTTAATGTAGACGGAAGTCCTGTAATGGAAGCACCTACTCCAGCTTTAAGTACATTCTCAGCTTGTTTAACTTGAGCACGATTACCGTTTTTAAAGATGTTACCTAAACGTATAAAGTTTCCTACGCCACCAAAAGCTCCACCTGCAACAGAACCATGAATAAAGCCATCATACATACCATCAAATCCCTGCCATACATTAGATACTGCAGATGCAGCCCCAAGTCCAATAGCATGGTCTGCCATGTTACGAGTAATAGACCCTCTGCGTAAGAAGTCTATACTATTAGCACCCATTCTTTCAAGACCCTTATTGACTAACTTGGTTCCACCTCTTGAGAACATCATTGGTACAGATGTCTTATCAAAGAACTGTACTACTTTATTACCACGTCTATTTACTATTTTAGCTAAACTTCTGGCTCCAGTTGCACCTATGAGCCTAGCAGCACCTTTGACTGGAAGTGATAATATGGAAGGGGCGAATCCAGCTAAGTGTCCTAAGCTGTGAGCTATGGATTCATAAGTAGTTCTTGGCTTTTCTCCTACTGGTAATGTAGTCATTCCCTCTACAAACCCAGTAGTTAGTTGTCCTACTACTTTTTCTAAACTGAAGTTATCCCTTAACGGCTTAAAAGTTATGTTAAGGTCTCTTGCCTTACGTTCTAATTCAAGAACTTGATTGTCATCAAATAGGTCTGGTCTTTGCCTATAGAGATTAACTAGCTCCTGTATATCATTTTGTTGACCGTATGGCATTTATTAATTAAAACTCTCTCCCTGAGAAGGATTCAAATAAATCATCTAAGGGATTATAATCCTGAGGAAGACCTTGTCTAGGATTAACAATAGTTTCTGCTGGAAATCTTTGTCTATATGAACCACCTTGCCTGTATATATTTTGCATAGCTTCCTCTGTTGCAGGAGCATATTGCTGTCTACCGCCAACATTAATACCTCTTGCCATTCCTGCTTGCCCTATTCCAGCACCACCTCTAGGAGGAAGACCTAATGGTCTCGGTGGTAATCCAAGTGGTCTTGGAGGAAGTCCTTGTGCCCTTGGATTTAATCCCATGCCTCTACCTGCACCTAGTAAGCCTTGTGGTTGTCCAGCACCAAGTTGAGGTTCTAATAATGTATTATTACCATTGTTCATAATGGAACTTGCTACTTTTTGTGACCTGCGTTTAGCCCATAAAGCCTTTAAAGCACCTAATCCTTTTTGTACTCCTTTAGCGACTCCATATCCACCAGCAAGTCCTCCAACAAGTGCACCTGCACCACTTGCAACTTTATCTATACCAGTCTCGCCATAGAACTCTTCACCTATGCTATGAGGTTCCCATGCATCAGGCATTAATAGTCCAAATGTTGCCATATCTAACATGCTATATGCACCTTTAGCTATAGGCTTAGATTCAGTTTTATAGTCCATTTGGTGGGCTAAAGCCATTTGTAATAGATTACGTTTTTCCTCATCAGTATATCTGTCTGGAGACTTGTTATATCTTTCAATTGTCTCTCTTACGTTACCTCTTTGCGTTAATGCCATTACTATCCTCCTCCAAACTGATTAATACCACCATACATTAATGGAGACATTCCTGAATCTATATTTTCAGACTCTCCAAATTGAGATGGAAAGTATTGCTGAGTAGCACGGAATGCTTCTTCTGGAGCAATACCTCCATAACCCTCTATAAGATTTGGCTGAAATTGGTCTATCATATCATACCCTGTTTGTCTTGATGCTGCTTCTTCACGAGACTCTACCATAGGATTCCAATCAAAAGCATCACGATAAGCTTTTTCATACCAAGGCTGGTCTTCTAAAACATTTCTATATTGAGATTCTTTATCTCCTACTTTTTTATAAAACTGTGCAACTTCCTTTCCTATTCCTTTTTTAGCATCTCTCATTTTATTACCATAATCATACTGTTCTTTTTTCATCTGAGCACCTTGTTGCTTTAAGCCAAATTCTTGATTTCTAAGAGCAAGCTCTTGCTTGCTGATATCAAATCCCATATCAGCTTGCCTTTTGGTTTCTTCAAGGTTTTGTTGAAACTGAGATTTGCTTGCATCAAACTCTTCCTGTTTTAGTTGTTGTGCAATGTCAAATTGACGTTCCTGTTCTTTTAACCTTCTCTGTGTTTTTACAGCATCTGCAAAATGCCTTGTTCCTGATTCAATGCCTTGTCTCATGTTACCCCATACAGGCTGATATTGATGCATCTGCATTATTTTACCCCCCTAAAGTTTATATATGTCTTAGTATTGTCTATTGAATAATAGTCATTAGGAATATTAACTGATGAATGTAAAGCTTCATTTTTAGTTGTATTCTGTAGTTCATTAGCTTTCTCTATTAACTCTCCTATCATGCTATTAACAGGTATTTCAGAAATTCTATAGCCCTTGCTAGATGTTAATAAGTCATAGCTTGTCTTAACTCCATCATACCATTTAATATTTGTTATAGTCCTGTTGCCTATGTTGTCTCCAATAGAGTAATTCTTAGAGCGTATACCTTCTATTCTATGCATATCGCATAGGTTTACTTTCCTATTATCATCCATAGTTATTTCAAGAAAACGCTTTGAATCAGGATTCTCCTTGTATTCGTGCTTTTGAAGTATGGTAGTAGATGTTCCATCGTATCCAATAACCTCATCACCTGTACGCAGTTTATCTATTGCTATATTACCATTTGGAGTATCAATCTTGGTTTTTTCTGGAATACACATCACGTATACTTTTGCTGAACCAACAGAACCAGCAACACTTGCAGCAGAACCTATTAAATTAGAAGTAAAATCATTCCTAGCTGCTTGCTGAGCCATAGCTTGATTATAGTTACCTGTTTTACCGTATTCAGTAGCTTGATTCTGAGCTTGAGCATTAAACATACTTGCTTGATTTCTGTTAGCTGCGTTCTGCATATTTGAACGATTAGACCAATCAGCACCAAACTGACTCGCTTGGTTTGTAGCAGCTTGATTAGCTAGTCCTGCCTGTAGACTTCTAGCATCCTGTTGAGATGCTAGTCCTCCTGCTTGACCATACATTTGCCCTGCCTGTCCTAGAGCACCTACTCCTTGACCTAGTGCTCCAACTGCCTGACCAAACATACCCATACCTGCTTGCATGCCTTGACCTGCTATCCCTAATAAACCTTTACGTGCTTGTTCACCTAATGCAGATGATTGCCCACTTCCCATTGCTCCTCTAAGTCCCCCACCACCAAGCCCTCTCTGGGCTAGCATTCTGTTTTGACCTTGTGATTGCTGTGCTCCTACATCACCTAAGCCTTGCATCATTTGTTGCCTTTGAGCCTGCAATAATGGAGACTGACCTGACATAAGCCCCTGTGCTTGGTTCATTGCCATTGACGACATATCTCCAAACTGATTAAAAGCTCCAGCAGTCTGACCACCCAATGCATTTAAGTTATTCATAGAACCCTGCATCTGTGCATTAGGGTTATATCCTACTTGGCTTGCATTATAACCACTAGTATCAGATGTGTATGCTCTGGCATCTTCTGGGTTATAATGAAAATTCGTTGATGTTGGTGCTCCTCCACTCATAACATTCTCCTAATTCTTAAATTTAGTAATCTTTCTAATAACATATATTTCATCATTCTGTGCTCCATATGGGATAAACCCATGTCCTAAAATAACTTTTAAACTTAAAGATGGATTTACTGTAAGCTGTCCATTCTTTTTTAATTCTACTTTGGCACATATTTTATCACAGCCTTCATTCATTGCTATAGCAACTGCCTTATTAATAAGCTTACGTGCTTTGTTTTTCTTCCTGTCTTCACTCGGTACATAAAACTCGCATATCATTAACGAACCCTTATCAATATAGTATGCAACAAACGAGCCTTTATCTTCAATGGTATCCCATCCATAAATATCTTTGTAGTATCTTTCAAGAGTATGTACATAGCTCATATACTATTACTTTCTTCTAGTTTCATTAGGGTGCAGTCAACCCAACGTCAGGTTGGGTGTCTATACCTCCTGCTATAATATTCCATCTAGCTCCATCAGAGACAAAAAGTCCAACAAAATTAGCTGGCATAGTATCATGAGCACCATCAATCCCTCTTAATAAAGCAGTACTTTCTGTATTATTAAATGTTAATGCTTCTGCTCCGCTATTTTCCACTATTAATATTTGCCCTGCAGTCCCAGCACCTGCAAACTTTATACCAGTTCTATCTGCTCCATTAGGGTCAATATTTGCATACGTTGATGTTATGGGAATTTCACCAGCGGCTGCAAGATTTACTGCAGAAGGTCTATCTGCTATAAGCTGTCCTGAAACAGTAACATTGCCTATTAATTCAGTATTTCCAGTATCATCTTCAGTTTTATTTTGAAACTTAAATCCAGTTGGAGTAGAGTTTGTAGATACTACCCAACCTTCATCAGTCCTTAATTCAAGGATATATTCTTTATTTGCTGTTTTCCTGATATGTATATCTCCTGATTTCCCAGTATTACTTATGCGTTTATCTGAGGTATCTCCTTTATTAATTGCATTAATAAGTTCATTAATGTCTTCGTAAACTTGTTGTAATGCTCTTTGAGTATTTACATCAGTAACAGTTGGTGTTCTTTTTTGAGATATAGCCATTATTTTACTTTATAAGAAGTACCTATAGAGTCTATCTCAGTATCACCACTTATACTTGATAAACGATATTGTATCCATTTTCCCTTTTTATCTTTGTCTACAGCATATCTATATTCTCCAGCATCTGTGTATGAATAGAATACTTTGCTATTTAACTGTCCACTAGATGTTTGTATAGTTATAGGAAGCCCAGTTGAATGGACATCGGCTGAACCAATAAATGTAGAGCGTGAAAATAATTTATCTGTTACTACAGAACCCATATCAAGTTTCTTAGAGTACCAAGACCACTTTCTTTTACTTGATGTATTAGCAAACAGTTTATAAAACTTTCCTCCAATTTGAACTACAATCTCACCTTCTTTAGATGGGAAGCTTGCCAACACAGGAGTAGTATTTGATGTCAGTGTCCCATGAGAAACATTATCCCATCTTTGTCTAAGAATATTATAAACCCAATAAAAATAGTATCCAAGATAACCTACTGATATAATAACTGATTTACGTTTAGAATCAAATGACAACTTAGGCTTGTAACTATCAAACGATAAATTATGCCAACTATAAATAAGATTATCATTTGGTGACAATATAGCATCAGCAATAGGGGTAGGTCTATTCCCATCATGCATATATATATTATTTCTATCGCAATAAAACATTCCGTATTCAGTCACTACTACAGAATCTGGACTAAGACATCCGCTTCCTTCAAAAGTGTCTTCTATATAAAGATTATTGGGCTCTATACGGTATGTATTATTCTCATCGAATGCATATATCCTTCCATTAAAAGCTGCAAGTGCTGTAGGTGTAGTAGGAAGCTTTAATATGTCCTTAGTCCAGTCAAATTGGTCAAAGTTATAAGGCATTGATTTTAACATGTAATTTGAAAGGTCTGAACCAAGCAAAGGAAAATTAATTTTAGATATAAAATGAGTATTATTTAATTGAGTAGATAATGCATATTTTGGAGTACACTTTAACAAACCTTCTGGCAAACCACTTGATGCTTCATACGATACTCCAGAAGACCCATTATCAGTATATGAAATAGTATGAATATTATTAGAATGACTGAAATCAGGATGTATCAATGGGATATAGGCTACTTGTCTATAAAATCCTAATGGTTTTAATCCTAAAATAGAGCCACCTGAATCTGCTCTATATAGAACAAGATGAGATACTCTTTTATTAACATTTTCGCTAATACCTATTTCAACAATAATACTGTTTTCATTAGTAGTATCTGTGTAATCATGAAAGATAGATGGAGTTAGAGGAGATTCCTGATAACCATCATAAACAAAAGATACTTTATAGAAATACCTATATCCATTAATAAAAGTAGATGTTTGAGCCGTAGTGTTTTGAATAACAAGATTAAGCATTCCTCCATCTGATTTAGTATAGGCATCATCTTCCATATCTGCTTCGCTAGCATACCAATTACCAGAGGACGGTACCCATATTCCTAGTTGAGCTTCATCGGTATTAGACCTCCCAAATAATACAGTCATTTTAGTTGCTGTTTCTGGAATATAATGACCATTTAAAATCGTATCTACAGAATCTTTCTCATCTAATAATGCTACACTGTGTCCTGTAGATGCTCCTCCACTATATCCTATAGATGTTTGCCCTGCATTTGGATTAGCAAATTTTCTAACATAATAATCACCAGTAAAACCTGAAGTATCGTCCCAATCCTTAAAGGAGCATGTACCATATTCATCTAAAACAGCATCAGCATGTGGATTAACATGAGCATTTTGAAATGTCTCATCTGTATTTTTTTTAAATGCCCATCCACCTGTATCTGCATGAGTCTCGTAAGTATCATTATGAGTAGGAGGTTTACCAAAATGATATATCATACAATCCGCAGTAGACAATGTTGTGTAATTACCATGGTCAGTCGTAAACAATGGAGCAGGCTGGTAGCATGTAAAGCCAGCAGCATCAAGAAACCAAGTAGTTGATTCATTAAAATCTTTTTTGATTACAATATACATTACTCTACAACGAACATATTCCGAACCTGATACTTTCAGACAAGTTTTACTTCCAGCACCAGTAGCGGTGTTTTGTGGCCATACCAGCGAATCATTTTGAAATACTGTAATAATACCTATCCCTTCGCCAGCATCATAATCCTTAACATTTAACATAGACAGTACTTCAAGATTAAAGGTATTAAGGGCTGTATTAAGAACAGCACTCGGATTTTCATTTGCATCGTTTGCTTGTACAAAGAAGCCATAATTTGCAGAATTAGGAAATGCATAACTACCAACATTATAGTTTTCTTGAGTACAGAAATTAAAAGGTGTTCTACATGTTAATTCATAGAATTGACCATCTGTAGGTTCAATAGCGGCAGTATTCCATATATAGTCACCACTAAGCAATCTTCTTTTTATTTCAGTACCATAAAAGGTCATATGTCCTCTTGTAACAAGCCAAATCTGGATTCCTCCTGAAACATTTTGAACTTTAATACGAATAGGAACTAAAGAATTATTAAAATATCCTGCAACATCAGTCTCGGCAGAGCCTATGTAAACATTAAAGTTGTCACTTCCATCTGTCATGCCTGCATGAAATTTTACATTAGATAAGACCTCATTAAACTGATAATCAAATTCTTTAATCCTATATGTATCATAATTAGTTTGACTAGCATCATATTTTCTAACTACAGCAAATATTCTGGTGTCTGCCGTTGAAACGCTTGCTCCAGTTCCTGTATTTAAAACATCTATACATAATATCTCTTCACAGTCTATTTCGGTAGACACTAAATCTAACATGGGATTGTCTCCCATAATGAACCTAAATAATTGATTATACTCTTTATTAAATCCATATACATAAGCATTATCAGTCCCTACATCGTCCATAGAAGGAAAACTCATAGGAGAATCTATAACAGCATCCTCTAGCTGAATGCCAGAATAGGTATTTCCAAATTGCCCATTAGCTATAATTCCTGCCCACTTGGGTGTATCTGTATTGCCATCTCCTGTACCTATATGAACTTCTTTATTATTAACCTCCATCGTAAATTCATTTGTAGATGTGGAAATTGATGTACTAAGATATTCCGATGTTGGAGCCCCCCTTATATCATCAACCTTTATTATACTTCCTACTCCAGCATCTGCAGCTCCCATTATAGCCCTATGGATACCATTGTCATTGATAACCTTTACCTTTTCTGCTCCAAATGTTACATCTGAACCGCCAGTATCACTAAATCCTGTACTTGTCAGTACCTGCTCTTCAGGTAGAGATTTTAAGACTCCAGACTCAGCAATAGGGTCAAGATTCTGATTAAACGTAGCAGCGTTTTCAGGTATATCACCTTCAGATACTGAAGTAATAATGCCTTTAGTGAACTCTCTTATTTGGTGTTGCTGTTTAGGCATTATTTTGTTAGCTTTATAGTATTACATATTCTCATTACGAAGACTGTATGCTTCCTCAATCATTTCTGGAGAATATGGAGTAAAACGTGGCTGTTGACCTTCGAATTCTTGTTCAAATCCATATTCTTGTTCAAATGTTGGTGGTCCGTATTCTCCAGATGGTACTCCTGTGGGTTGAGGTGTGTTCTTAAATCCATAATCACTCATACCCATGTTTTGTCTTTCATACATATCTTGTATTTTCCTGAGTCCTGATTCTGTACGCTTACCAAACATAGCATCTGCTTTTATTTCCTTACCTTCGTAATCCTTAACACCTGCACGTTGCATATAGGTCTGTAAAGCCTGTACACCTTCTTTACTATCTGGCTTAAATGTCTTTGCAAGCCTATTAGCCATCATAAGGTTAAACTTCTTAGCTTTCTCTGGGTCATCTTCCCTATTCTTCCATGCCTCTTCAGCCTGTATAGCACGTAAGTCCCAATCATCTTTAGCTACACGCCTATGTGGACTCTGACCAGTAGTAGATTCAGGTAACTGTTCTCCTGTAGATGTAGTCTTGTATGTAAGGTCTTTAGTTCTTGGGGGTGCAGTACTTCTGTCTCCACTAAATAAATCCCTCACACGTCCAAATACTCGACCTTGTTTTCCTCCTTGAAGAGGACCCTCTTGGTCTCTCATAAAATCAAAAAATCCTGCCATTGCTAACCCTCCATTATATTGCCATTATAGCTCGTTACTCCGTTCTGAATATTTAGGACTTGTAACGAGTAGTTCTTATTATTAAATATATCTAATACTGCCACATTATGTGACCAATTAGTAAGTCTGTTTTTCAAAAAATCCTTTTCCATTTTAGCAAGACATCCTAATGAATGTGCCATATGTGCACCTGATATATGAGTGACAACTGCTCGTTGGCAGTCGTGTGTATGACCATAGATAATACTACAGCCAAGATTAAGGACATGAGACCTTGCATGATGTATACCAGTGAAATGCCCCCCATGATATGCATAGAGTTTACTCCCTCCGATTTTAATGTATTTCCCATATTTATGGTATTCATATCCTCTATCTTTTATCTTAAATGCATTTTGAGTTTTGTACTGAGATAAGTATGGATTTTCATGTACAAAATTATCAAACCATACCTCATGGTTTCCTTGAGTGAATATCTTCTTTTTGCATTGTGTTTTATCCAGAACTTCATCTAAGACATCCCAGTATTTATTAACTTCACTGATTTCCTGATTGATTTCAGGTAATTGATATTCAAGTGGTGGACGTTTCTTTTTAGCCCATTTCCAATGTGATACGCTTTCACCTTCAACTATATCTCCCAGCAGAAGAAATCCTGTAGGATTTACATATTCTATAAGTTTTAAACTGCAATTAAAAGCCTTTACGTCATGGTATGGGAAATGTAAATCTGGGAATATAACATATCTATCTTTTATCTCCATATACTTCCTTTATTTCAAAGTGAGGAAAATCATCAAACTTATTATCATCCACCTCCCATCTACCATTCTCTTCCCACATATCCCAATTACCACCCCATCTCAATTTGATGCCCATACTTTTAGCTATGCCAATTACAAACCCTGCAAATAAGGTGAACCTCTCCCTGTCTCCCCAATCAATTGGATAAGGAGCCACATCCACAGCATTACTAGGAGAACTATTATGCCTACCCTTAGGAAATGTAAGTTTTGTTTTCCCTTCTTTGTAGAGAGCATTCTGTCTATCTTTACCCCTATGACCTTCCAATACAGAACAATCCACCGTCTTGATAACTTCATTAAACACCTCCTGCAACTCTTTTTTACACGTTGCCAGTTCTCTTTTAGACTTATCTCCGAAACTAGGCACTGGCTATGTAAATCTCCAAGTCACATGCTGACGTATCTGCTTTAGCATGTATTGTATCTATATGCGTAGCAAATGCCGCAGTAGATGCATTTGTTGTTCGATTTAAGTTATCTGTTGCACAAAGAACAAAACTTTTTCCTGCTTCCAGTTTATATTGGTTATATTGATTAGTGCCTTCAGTCTCACCTATAAGTAAATAAACAAAATTTGTATCATCAAGATTAGTGATACGCATATATTGCATTTTTTTAGCACTTTCACTACTTGCCACAAAAGTACCGCCAGACTTTGCTGTAGAAAATGATACTATTAACTGGTCTGATGTACCAACTAAAATAATTTCATTATATATTTTACCTATACTTGAAATTGTTTTACTAAAGGTACTTCCTCTGTCTACACCTCCAAGTGTAATTGCCTCTGTTATTGTAACCTTTAAGTCACTTGCTGTAATTGTAGTTGCCATATTAGCTCCTTAAAATATTTTCCATTTTAAATTAATAACACTTTTAAGCACATCAAGTACTTCTTTCATAATCTTTTTCTTTTCTTTATTAGTTAACTTCCCATCAGCATAAGACTCTTCTAAAGTTCTAGCAACATCACCAATCTCTTTCATCATTGCCTTGTACTTACTAGCCATCATTGTGGCTACACCAGCTAGTATAAGACCTAATAGATAGAATAGATTAGTCCAACTAAAGTAGTCAGAAAAAAATCCTGCCATTATTACATTTTCCACTATTTGCTCCTTGTTTTTTTGAATTTATACATTGCAAAACCTATAGTCATAAGCCATGCTATACACCCCAAAATTGGTTCTAACATTTCAGCCCATTGTA
>Ga0098033_1000856_pt1 | contig 13221 bp, 14 predicted proteins | sample 1_EtaG_FD_75049 | JGI IMG/M metagenome (GOLD analysis project Ga0098033, IMG submission 75049) | Marine viral communities from the Subarctic Pacific Ocean - 1_ETSP_OMZ_AT15124 metaG | ecosystem: Environmental > Aquatic > Marine > Oceanic | place: Pacific Ocean | collected 2015-01-07
GACATTAACTATACAGCAATAAACAGATTAGGAAAGTTACAAGAACACCAAGACTTTTTATATAAACTGTTAACATCAAAAGATTCATTTGTACGTAAACGTATTATAGATCAAAACTTGCAATTCTTAAATCAACGATTACAAGCATATTTGGCATCACTTGGTTTACCACATACAGTTATTTTTCAAAATGACTTATCAGTTGAAATTACAGAGTTAGGTAGAGATTTAGACTTTGATAATTTAAGTAGAGGTGAACGCAATAGACTTATACTTGGGTTAAGTTTTACATTTAGAGATGTATGGGAGAATTTATATAATCAAGTTAACTTATTGTTTATAGATGAATTAATTGATAACGGATTAGATACAAGTGGCGTCGAGTCTGCAATTGCAATACTTAAAGTTATTGCTAGAGAACGCAACAAAAACATATTCTTAATATCACACAAAGATGAATTACAGAGCAGGGTTAATAATGTGCTAAATGTAGTTAAAGAGAACGGATATACATCATATGCAAATGATGTAACAATTATATGAACTTAAAAGTTTTAAATGAACTAGAACGTGTTTTAAAAGCATCTCCTCAAGTATTAAGAGATAAAAGAAAATTACAACAAATAATCCAAGCAACATTTAATATATGGTTAGATGATGTTTCGTTTAGGTCAATTGGTAATCTTGTAGATAAAATTGATGATGCTGTATTGTCAAAATATTTTGGTGAAATATGGCAACCTAGAACTAAAAAATTTAAGTATAGTGGACTTAAACTAGTAGATGAAATAAATGCTCTTAAACCAAGATCAGTCTTAGATTTAGGCTGTGGATATAATGAATTCAAAGGAAAAATTGATAACTTAATAGGAATCGACCCATATAATAAAAATGCAGATATTCAAATAGGTATTTTAGATTATATTCCAGATCATAAATTTGATGTAATAATTTGTTTAGGATCAATTAATTTTGGATCAACAGATAAGATTTTTGCTGAACTAGAACATACTGTAAAACTATGTGACCAAGGTGGAAGAATGTTTTTTAGAGTAAACCCAGGGCATCAACATACACCACCTGAATCGAAATGGATATCTTTTTATCCATGGGATGCAACATTTATTCAAAATTGTGCCGACTATTTTAATTTAAAAATTTTAGACTTACGTAATGATTCACAAGATAGAATGTATTTTGTTTGGCATAAACTTACCTAAGTCTTTTACGATGTGTGCAAATAGTATGCCCTACACCATAACTTTCTATACTTGCATACCCCCACTTACGAAGTAAATTAACTGAATTTCTACTTTCTTTAGTTTCAACATATATCCATGGTTTATATAATTTTATAGTATGCTCTGCTCCTTTTATAACATCAAGTTCTGAACCTTGTACATCAATTTTTATAAATTCACACGTTGGCAACCCTAATCCATCGATTGACATTGTTTTAACTGTTTGAGATGTCCAGTCTTCTTTAGGAATTATGCTTGAATATCCACTTGTATACTGATTTGGTGGGTCATATAATAATGTAGTACCTTTTTGCGTACTTGCTACTGCTTCTATAACTTCGGCTTTACCTCTAGTTTTAGATACATTTTCTCGTAAACAATAGGCAGTAACAGGATGAGGTTCTATTGCAATAACTTTTTTAAAATATTTCATTCCGGGTACTGTTACTAAACCGAAATTTGCACCTACATCTATAAGAACTTTTCTTTCTTGTATCTGAAAAATAATTGCTTTAAGCCTATCCCAATCTCTATACTTTGATTTCATTCCACTACGGCATGATCCGGCTAGTGGTATTTCATAGATTGGTACTGTCCAACCTTCAACATCTTTTGTTTGCATTAGTCATATTTAAAGGCGGAATTGCTTCCGCCTTTAATTATCTATTGTGGTAATGAACCTTCTATACCTTGTACATAAAAATTCATACCAGCCAACATACCATCGTCTGCAACCGCACCAGCAGGAACTACTAATTCTCCTGCTTGATTATAAATCGGTCCTTCAAATGAATGTACTGCACCAGATGTTAAATCTTTTTGCAATTTAATTGCTTCAAATTTTGTATCTGGATCCATATTTCTATAAGGTGACATTTTTACCATGCCCTTATCAAGTCCCCACCATGTGTCTTGAGACTCCCATGTACCATTTGCCACTGCTTCGGCTCTGGCAACATAATAAGAATCCCAATCATCGATGATTGCTGTCATATGTGCGTTAGGACAGAAATGTGCTTGATCTGATGCTTGACCAAATGCTTTAACACCGGCTTTCTCTGCCACTTGACATGGTGCAAATGTATCAGTGTGTTGAACGATAATATCTGCTCCTTGACTGATTAAGACTTTGGCCGCATCTGCTTCTTTACCTGGATCATACCAAGTAAATGCCCAAATAACTTTTATTTGAATATCTGGATTTACTTTTGATGCCGCCAAGTAAAATGCGTTAATACCTCGTACTACTTCCGGAATTGGAAATGATGCAATGTATCCAACAATGTTTGATTTAGTTTCTTTTCCAGCAATATGACCAATAATAGTCCTGCCTTCATAGAATCTTGCTGAATATGTAGAAACATTATTGTCTCTTTTATATCCAGTTGCGTGTTCAAATTTAACATTTGGATATTCTTTGGCTACTTCCAAAGTTTGATCCATGTAGTTAAATGACGTTGTAAAAATTAAATCGTGGCCAGACTGTGCTAACTTGCGAATGGCTCTAACAGCATCTGCATTTTCTGGGACACCCTCGATATAAGTGGTGTCAAACCCAAGTTCGTTTTCAATTGCCTGCCTGCCGATGTCATGTCTGTATGTCCAACCATGATCACCCGCGGGGCCAATGAAAATAAATCCAACTTTTGGTTCAGCAAATGCAACACTACTAAAAGCCAGCACAGTTATAGCCACTAACCATGCGGTTAATGTTTTCATAACTATTACTCCTATTACCTAATGTTGTTGAAATGTGAAATGATGTATTCACACCGTATTTATTATAATAACTTTATTCCTACCTAAAAATAAATCTTTTGTAATATCCGTCATGGTACCTGTAACTTGTAGACATACACTTTTATATCCTTATCTTTGTAATTATGGTTCACTAAATCTGTTGGTAAATTTATTTGTAAAAGTTTACAAAGTTCTGTATTATCTTTTGGTGTGTGTATTTTAGATACATTCTGTTTAACAAATCTCATAATAGCACTATTCTGCATTTGAATTTCTTTCCACATATTATCTAAATCTTTGTAGTATGGAGCATAATTTGGATACGTGATATTAAAATGTCCACACTTTTTCCACCACTCTAAACATTCAATATCATTACGATACACCATAACAATAGGATGCCAATCTTTAAATCTATTCAATTGATAAGCATATACATGACTTTTGATTATACGTTTGCCTGTACCTGAAAATGGTGTATTCCAATCTATTGACTCAAACTCCATACCTGGATCCCAATATGCTCCCAAATGCATAAGTTGTTTTTGTCCAGGAGTGTCTGCATCATGATAGTATAATCTATTTTCAGAGTAATCTGTTTGGTCAATAGATGGAGACCAGTAGATGTGTTTTACTACTGAACTCCATTTTGATCCTGGTGCACCTGTAAAAAGAATATACACTATTCTGATCCTGGTGCACCTGTAAAAAGAATATACACTATTCTGTTAACTCTGCTTTGTAAACAGAATTGAACCCTAATTGATTTTTTCCAAAATCTACTAAAGTTTTCAATGCATCTGGTGTGATAAACGACTTGAGTGTTTTCACTGCGGCGTCACCTTCTGCACCTGTTCTCCATTCGTACTTGCCAACTTTCTTTTCGATAGCGGCAACTGATTCTGGATCTTGTATCATTTTATCAAGTGCGGCTACAAGTTTGTCCTTATTTGGATTTCCTGCATTTACCCAGAATGCTTTCTGTAATGCATCTCTCCAACTCTTAACAAGTTTGTATGCATCATAAAAGTCACCACTTGGTGCAACACCGTGCATCTTTTCGTAAAGTGCTTCAAAAGTCGGCTCTGTAAAGTTAGGATCTTCTTCATGGTTTCCTGTTTGAACATTTAAAAGTCCATGATGGAACCAAGTATATGCGTCACCTTCTGCTATCACAGGTAATACGTGTTTCTTGTAAGCGGCAGGGTTTTCCCTAGTTGCGTTCAAGTCTCCTCTTCTAAATGCAAGTCTTCTTTCGGAACCACTCATGCCTTTAACCCAAATAATTTTTTCTTCAAAAACTTTGGCATAATCCGCATTAGGTCCGCCCAACAGCAATGTGATTGCCATTATTTCAGGTGTCATACCTGAACCTGATGGAAACTGTATAGGACCGTTTTTAGTATCGGCCTTGTTTCTTGCTCCAACAATGATGTTCAAGTTCATTTGTCCAATTGATTCCCAATCCAAATAATTGTAATCTACTGGCTCTAACAAATATGAAATGCCATTACCACCATGTGATACAAGTATTGTTTTGTCGTCGAATCTCAATTTATTTTGAAATTCATTTGGTCCTAATTGGTCTCTTGCACCTGGCTTATAAATCAAGTTAATCTTTTCACCTAAATGCTTTTCCCATTCAGCAACCACTATCTGTGCCCATACAGATGTACCACCTGATGGTTTTTGCGGCACTATTAAATTGTAGTCCGCCATTGCAGTTGTGGTTACAAACCATACAACTGCCGCTACTATAAATTTAAGCATAATCTAATCTACTCCTTTTTGTAACACCAAACCAAACCAATATAATCACGCCCATCATAATCACAATAAAAATTGGTCTACTAAACATATCAGACACGGTGTACAAAGAACTCATCTGATACGATAAACTGTAAATCCTATCACTCAACAAAAATCCAATCAACAAAGCAGGCCTACTGATTTGATAAGTTTTACATAATATTCCTAACACGGAAAATCCTAATAATACTGCAATATCTTCCCAACCACCAGTGTACTGCAATGATGCCCACACAATGGTTGCAATTATAAAAGGAAAATAATACACATATGGCAATTTTGTAATCCAACCTGCAAAATAACTTAATCCATAACAAATTATTGCAGTTATTAAAGTGCCTATTAAAAATGCAAAAGTCATACTGTTAAACAATTTGTCGTCATAAAATGTATCTGGTGATCCAAGATCAATTCCTAGATACAAAAATAACCCCATCAATATAGCGGCAAATGGAGCACCTGGTATACCAAACAACACAGTAGGTATAAATGAGGATGCCTTTTGAGCATTATTGGCTCCTTCTGCACCTATCACACCACGCACATTTCCTTCACCAAACTTTTCTTTTGGGTGTGCCGCTACGGTTGATCCGTATGCTAACCAGTCTGCCATAGCACCTCCTAAACCAGGAAGTAAGCCTATAAATGATCCTATGAAGCCTCCACGTAAACTGTCCTTATAAAACTTTAATGTATCTAACATACCTAATTTGATTTGTGTCCAACTGCTATCAAGTTTTTTGTGAATGGTGGTTTGCTTACGTTTTAACCAACCTTCCCATAATTCGGGCACAGCAAATAATCCTGCCACAAATGGTAGTATCTGTATGCTATCTTCAAGATATCTCCAACCCATTGTAAATCGTGGCACATTGTTAACATCAACTCCTACTAGTCCAAACCAAACACCAAGTACTATTGCTAAACAACTTCTCACATATTTTTTTGTAGAAACAAATCCAACTGTAACAAAAGCAAATACAACAATGACCCACAATTCAGGTATGCCCATGTACATCACAACATTAGTATACCAAGGTAACAACAGAAATGTTAATGACCCAAACAACAATCCATTTAAACTTGATGACGTTATTGCCGCTGATAAGGCTCTACTAGCCTGTCCATTCTTTGCCATAGGAAAACCATCTACCATAGTTGCCGCGGCAGAGTTAGCACCAGGTATGCCTAACAGCACACCACTGAACGAATCACCTGTAGTAGATGATGCCACCACAGCCACGCAAAATATTACACCAAGATATGGATCACTTGCGAAATATGGCATAACACCAAACAGAGTAATCAACCCAGTGGTTGCTCCAGCGGCTGGTATAATGCCTATGACTAGTCCAAAGACTATTCCTGCAAGTAAAACTATTATTTCCATAGGCATATAACCATTGGAAATTTCATAATGAAATCCATAAATTCTCCTAATAATGTTTTTGGAATTGTTTAGTGAACTCTTATGCAAGGCGTTACTAAACCTATGATACTTTATATATGTTCTGAAAATGTTGGGGGAGTTTTTCGGGGATTACTCCCCCCAAACTTATGACTTTAGAATGAGTATTTCAATCCTATTGCCATCTGTGTTGTGTCTGTAGTTGTACCATCATTATCAGTCATTTGATATTCAGCATACGCCAAAACATCACCACTTAATGAATGACTTGCGCCAGTAGTAATATAAGAGGCTGTGCCTTCTTTATCACCATAGCCTACAGCCACAGTTGTGCCACCAATATCATATGAAGCAGTTGCTTCTATACCAGTTAGGTCAGTAGTTGTGTCTTTAAACGAATATGTACCAGCAAGAGTTAATCCCTCAATGTCCATACTCGCACTTCCAACCGTATAGTTAATACTGTTAACAGCATCATCAACATAACCACCACTTACTGAAAGTGGACCTAAGTCCGCTGAAACAGAAAGATCAGTTACATCAACGCCGTCTTGACCAGAAGCACCATCAATTTTAAACATCGTGTCCGCAGAAATTGATCCAAGGTCATTGGAATATTTCAACGTATTAGATGTTCTATCAGCATAATAAAATACAGAATTATTTCCGTAAACATTAAAGATATTTGTTTTTGATACGCCACCAGTCGGATTGGCTTGACGACCGCCTGATACTGAACCAAGTGTACCCATGTCTATACCTGCATAAGCAAGTCTAGAATCAAAAGTATCTGATCCAGAATCGTCAGCATCAATACCAACTTCTAGTTTTGCGAATCCAGTCATGCCAACTGCTCCTTCAGAAAGTGTTTCTGAAAAATCAATGCCAATTTTGGATCCATTGTTTTCGGCTTTCATAACTGCTTCGCCGCTGGAATTATCGTCATTACTTAATTTGTAATTGATAGCCCCATAAACATCTAGATCTGCCGCATTTACACTAAATGCAAAACCTAGAGCAATTAAGCCTAAGAGTAATTTTTTCATGAATAATCCTCCTAATATTAATCCATAACAATAGGTACCGTTAATATCTTAACAATACCTACACTATAGTTATGCTAGTTTTTGGGTGGGGAAATCTATGTTGATAATTCTTTTACACAATCTTTGTGCTCTTTCCAAAAAGAATCAAATTCTCGATAAATGTAATCTTCATAAAATGGTCCTGCATATTGAAGAGGAATTTGCCACATTGCAGGATCCCATAATACAAACTGCCCTTGTCTTGTAATCTTTACACATAATAACCACTTATCATCGGGTTCACAAGCATCTTTGGCTTGTTGAATCCAATCGTCTAACATTGCAATTGGTTTTCTAAGAGCAAGATTGTGCCATGGAAACTCTCCATAATTTTTTGCTTCTATTACTAATTTAGGAAACGACGGCCCAGGATGAATGTCACCTTTATAGCCTCTAGTTTGATCTTCGGACAATGTTTCAGTTCTAACAATATTTTGCCCGCCAACAAAAGCACCAGAATACGGCACCCTTGTAAATGACTCGTCATATAGTTCTGTTAAAAAATTTGCAATATCACGTTCGTATGACTTGCCTTTGTTTTTCGATTTTCTTCCACTCACTAAAATTTATTTCCACACTCTGGACAAGTATGTAGTATAGAATGTGAATTTAAACTTGTAGGTGAATCTTTTTCAAACCACAAAGTAAATATTGTTGCTACTTTTGGATCAGCAAATTTATAACAATATTCACCTGTGCGTTTATCTGCTGTATAATCATAATCTACATTTTTTTTAAGACTAATGCCCGATAAAAAATTTCTTGCTCCAGGCAAAGGTCTTATTTTAGTTCCCCAAACGTCTTGTCCATATTGGTTTTTAAATGCAAAAGAATACGTCATATCTTTTACATTTTCTGCTCTTACCAAAACCTCTGTCCAACTGTTTAATGACATGATTCTTAATTTTACTATCTATTAAACAGATTGTCAAGATTTATCTAACAACCATTACCAAAAATTTTCAGGCTGGGTGTTCAAGCAACATAGTTAATAGTATAATATATTAGGAAACATTAATATGACTTGGACTACAGCAGAAGCAGAAGAAAAAATAGAAGAACTAAAACACTGGATTAGGACTTTTATAGTAAGAGAATTTCCAGAATTAGACAACTTACCGGTATGTCCATACGCACCCCCAGCCTTAAAAAACAACACAATTAGAATTAAAATAGTGCAAGATGATTTAGCAACTGCATTAAAAGGATTTGCTGACAACTGGACAGACAGTGATGACGATGGTAAAATTGAAGTGCTGGCAGTCTTAACACCAACTGAACGTTATACAGGAAAAGAATTTGAAGCCATAGCAGAAGAAGTTAATGATCATATTATGCCATCAAATTTAGTAGTACTTGATGACCATCCAAATAATTTAGAACAAGTTGGTGAACTAATTTTTAATTTTGGCAAATCTGCATTAGTATTAATGGCGAGACTTGATGTATTAAATGGTGGGTCGATTCAATTAGCAAAAAATACAAACTATTATAAACACTGGCCAAAGGATTATTTAGAATGGGTTACTCTGTGGCGATTTAAAAAAGTTCCAGAAGCATTTAAAAAATACGTCGATTAATAAAAAATTTTACCCCACCCCTCTCAAGAAGATAACATATTATAATATACGCATATTATAATTTCTCAATCAGGCAATATAACGTCTCTGCAAACATAATGAAATGCGCCGCAAGGTGGTGAATCATTCGACGTCACAAAATAAATGATGATGCTCTGTAAAAAAGATACAACATCAATTCATATATAAATGTTCTAAACAGGTGTGTATGAATCGCGTTGGTAAGAATAATGCAAATGGGTACCGCACAACCGCCCAGTTACGACAGCAAAATTAGATGACTGCGAGGCTCACATGATGCTTCAAGATCAAGTTCGGCTGGAAACAGCCGAATTATGACTGCTTGGTCTACATGATACGAAGAGAAAAAATGCATGAGCAAAAGCGAAATGCAAGTTGGCGTAGCCAACTCTATTAAGGTAAAAACTGTTTGAATAAAGTATGAGCAACGTCTTTCTTTGCATCATCACCAGTTGAAGTATTAATCCATTGTCCACCACCACCAAATACATATTCTTGACCATCACCACCTTTGGCAATTTGTCCTTTTACTAACCTAATAGTTGGTGCTGTAGAATGTGATTTTTCAACTTCTTTTTTTGCTACTTCTTTTTCTTTAGGATTCATTTTAGACGCAACTTTTTCTAACTCTTTTTTAGTTTCTGCTTCTTTCTTTGCCGCGTCGACTTTTTCTTTAGAAGTTTTTGCCTTTTCCTTTTCGAGGCGTTCTTTCTTATATTGCTTGTACAGTTCAATGTACATACTAGGATAATTTACAACCTTTTGAGCCAAAGTACCAATCGCACTACCTAATGCTCCAGGACCTCTGCTAATTGGTCTTTCTGTTATAAACTCTCGTAATCTCATTACTGTGTACTTATCATAGAAAGTGGCACACAAACAATGTATAACAAAGTTCAATGTGCCACCGATATTTTTAGTCTATGTGAATTATGCTTTGCCTTTCCATAATGCCCACAAAATACCTAGAGTAATTAAGCCGATAAGGCCTTGAGATCCCAGGTCAGATACAATTGCACTGATGTTGCCGATTACGCCCATTGATAAAAATGGGACTGCAGAACCGAATACAACTTCTAGTACGATTGATAACCAGATCAACGATACGGCGACGTCGCCCACGTGTCCGATTACGTCAGTAATATTTTTCCACATTTAAAGGTTCCTCCTCATGTGATGACCTTTCGATTTCCCCCGACCTCGAAAAGTTACTATAATTATAACATTTTTTTGGGTGGATTAAATACCTAGATAATGGTTTTTTCACCTAAATCATTATTTTAATATGCTAATACACAGGTTTTCCGGAAAAAAGTTATCCAGAAAAAGTTCAAAAGAGTGTCTAAAAAAACGGCATTTTTGTTTTTTTTGTGGTTTCTAAATTCTCTTTGATTATGTCTGAAATCATCTCTCGCTCACTCGGAGACAGGTAATGTGCTTCAGAATATGAAAGACCTCCACGCATATACCAGCAAAGTTTTAATAAGTTATGTTTAATTTGTTTAGTTTGGGTCTCGTAATCCTTAAGAGTCTGTTTTATCTCAGAATCCGATTGTGTTAAGATTGAGATGCGAAAAAATCTGAGTTATCAAAAAGAATTGGTACAGGATAAGTTTTTGGTGCACCCTTCTTAATATCTTCTTCCGGTGACTCAACGTCGATTGGAGGAAGTTTCCCAGTCACTGCCATATCTACCACTTTTTTTCTAATTACTTCTACGTGCTTTAATTCGACATTATTAATAAACTCTGTAATAGATGTCTTATCTGATACTATCCCATCGGGTGAAGTTATTGCATCAATATTATTAGTTAATGTCTCAATATTAATATCAGTTAAAGTTTTAAATATTTTATTAAACTCTTCCTGCTTTTCTTCATCTGTAATTTTAGCATCTGTAATTGTTCTTGCAAGACGTTGCTTCTCAAATGTGGATCTTCGTATTTGACTTAATTGTCGATAGGTATTTGGTTTGCATAAAACTTTAAGTCCGTTATCTAATGTGCAAGTAATGTCTATTGCACCAAATTTCATACGACTTAAAAGTTCTTGCAAATCTATATCATGATCCTGTTTAGTGCCCGTTTTTGGTACTGTACTAGTTACAGACATTGATTCACCATATGTAGCGATACGTATTGCAATTAAAACCGCATCTACGTCAAATGCCGGCATTTGCCACGGATCTATAATTGCAGGTACACACGATTGAATTACTTTTGCAGTTGATTCACCACTTAACAATCCGTCTGGTGTTTTCCAGATTAACTCATCTGTAGCAGTCATTGGATATACACCAACCTCACCTGATTCATTTATGTTTAACGTACCAGGTGGATAAAATTTTCCACCTGAAGGTAATGCTACCGTAAGTTCTTCTTTTCGAAAGTATGCATTAAGAGAAGTTTGTTTAGGCATTCCTTGTTCTATGTTCATATTGTATTTAACCACTATAATAGTGGTGTTTAATTTTACAATAAATACAGTATGGCAAAAGAATGGATCTGGCCACCAGACGGTGCTAATGTACCTGAGTGGGCAACAGAAGAGACTCAAGCACAAGTTTTAAGTGTATTACAAAAATCACACGGGGTTTCTGGAAAAGAAAAGAAAACAAGAGACGATTTAGAGAAAGCCGCAAAAAAAGAAATCAAAACAACTCAAAAAATGGTGAATGCATTAGAGGACGTGGCCGAAATGACTTCTACATTAGTAGGTACTATTGCTACTACTAGAGGACAGTTTCAGGATCTTGTACCAGTAGTAGATGCCTTCGGTCAAAAATTTAAAAAACTTGCAGGTTCTTTCGCCGAAATGATTCCATTTGTTGGCGACGGCGCAAAAGCATTAATAGACGTATCAACAGAACTTTTTCTTGCTACGTTTTCAGTTACATCTACAATACTAGATCAAGTAGCAGAGGGATATAGAGAAACTGCGGCTCAAGGTGCAATTTTTAGTGGCTCTATAGAAGGAATGATTACCTCGGCAACCAGTGCTATGATACCAATTGAAAACTTGGGTGAAACTTTAACAAAAAATCAAGTAGCAATATCTACCTTCGGTGATGCTAGTAAAGGTGCTGGTGTAATTTTGGACCATTTAGCAGACTTACAAACAGAATATGGAAATGAATTTGCAAGATTAGGACTTACATTTGAAGAAATTAATGACACAGCCGGAAATTTTTATTCAATTCTAGCCAGAGGTGGACAAGCACAATTGCTTGATGCTAATAATAGACAACTGTTAACAGCGGCTACGGCACAGTATACTAAAAATTTAGTAGTATTGTCTAAACTTACAGGACGACAAAGACAAGATTTAGAAGCAGACATTAGAGCACAAATGGAACGAGGTAACATAATGGCGGCAACTGCATTATTAGAAGGTAAAAATGCCGCAGGAACTATGCTAGTATTTGAACAAATGCAAGGTGTTCTTACAAGCATGAGTCCACAATTGGCTGACGCATTTAGTTCAATAGCAACATTGGGAGTAGCCAGTGCAGAATCAGAAGCATTATTGGCAACTATGCCAGCAGAAACTAGAGCGGCTATGATGGACTTCCATAAAGGGTTAGAGGATGGCACTTTAAAACCAGAAGATGCAAATAGAATGGCAGAAGGAATTCTAGATAGCATATCAAAAGGAATTACAAATCCACAATTCTTAGAATTGGCTAAACTAGGTACAGAAGTTACTGGTCCTTATTTGCAAATGCTCGCAAAATTAGTAGAAACAGGTTTGCCACTAGCACAAGCATTCCAATTAGGAGAAAAATCACTTGCAGATTTGGCTGAAGATGTAGACAAACTAGGTACATCAACAGACGACCAAACAGCAGAACTAATGACGGCTCAACGAACATTAGCAGAGTTTCCACTGAAATTGCAAGAAGCAATAGCATCAACTGGAGCATTTTCAACTGCCGTTGACTCGGTTATTGTAGTGGTTAAAACAATGGAGAAGGCATTATTAAACATATTTGGCGGAAACTATGAAGATGTTAAGAATGTAGCAATTTCTACAGATGATGGGGTAGTATATGTTACAGCAAAACAAGCCATAATTATGGAAGAAGAGGGTACGGGCACTAAAGCACAAACCACCACAGGATCTTTAGGAGAAACAATAGTTCAGGTTCCCGCCGAACACGCCAAAGCCTGGGAAGATACCGTTATAAAGGCTGTTAATGCATTTGGTGCCAAAACACCAGCCGGTATTGCCCTTTGGAGGCAATACCATGCCAAAATGATTACTAATAAACATGATCTAAATGCGTTTATTGATCAATTGAATGAAGAACATGGTACTAAAGTGCAACATTTCCAAAA
>Ga0098033_1000857_pt1 | contig 13220 bp, 4 predicted proteins | sample 1_EtaG_FD_75049 | JGI IMG/M metagenome (GOLD analysis project Ga0098033, IMG submission 75049) | Marine viral communities from the Subarctic Pacific Ocean - 1_ETSP_OMZ_AT15124 metaG | ecosystem: Environmental > Aquatic > Marine > Oceanic | place: Pacific Ocean | collected 2015-01-07
ATTTCAAGTTGGGACGGGCTAAAAAGATGGCTTGGTAGCGAAAACAAGCTTGACAAACCACCCAAATTTCTGTTATTATATAACGAGTGGAATCCTTTAGGAATAGATTTAGAACCAGAGGAAAAGGAAATAGATGACTGATAGAACAAAAAGCAAAATACCGTTTGTTGGGCTCCACGCTCATAGCGGCACAGGCAGTCCATTTGATGGTCTAGGATATCCATCAGAACATATGGACTTTGCCTTTCAGAATGGCTCTGACGCTCTTGCGCTCACAGATCACGGCAATATGAACGGGTTTGCCTATCAAGTTGAGCACGCTAAAAAGATGATGGAAGAAGGCAAAGACTTTAAGCCCATTTTCGGCGTAGAAGCCTACTTCCTTCCAAGCATCGAAGAATGGCGAGAAGAGCTAGAAAAAGCAAAAGAAGACAAGAAGGCAAAGAAAACTATTGATAAGTCTTCTTCTGGAACAACAATTGAGGATGAAGGCAATAAGCGTGAAGTAAAAAACATTCTTAATCGTCGTAGACATCTTATCCTTTTAGCTCAAAATCAAAAAGGATTAAACAATATTTTTAGTATGGTTTCTAAATCATACAGTTCAGATTGTTTTTATCGTTTTCCAAGAATGGATTATGATATGCTTAAAGAACATAGCGAAGGAGTAATCGCAGCTAGCGCTTGTTTAGGCGGCGTTCTCGCCGGAAACTATTGGGAAAACATAGAAGATGGCGAAGAAGCAGTATTAGTTGCGATGCGCGATACAACTGAAAAGATGATGTCTATCTTTGGCGATCGTTGGTATGGCGAACTTCAGTGGAATAACATAAAAGAACAGCATCACTTAAATAAACTAATAGTTGAGGTTTGTGCTGAATACGGCGTAGACCTCATATCTACAGCTGATAGTCATTATCCATCTAGAACAGCCTGGAAAGACAGAGAGCTATATAAACGTTTGGGATGGCTCGGCAAAGGCCGAATGCCGACGTGGTTAAGCACAGAGCTTCCAATCAACGTAGAAGAAATTGGCTATGAATTGTTTCCGAAAAACGGCGACCAAATGTGGGAGGCATATAAAAAATATTCAAATGAAGTTGGTTATGATTTCGATGATGATTTGGTGCGCGCCAGTATTGAACGAACGCATCATATCGCTCATAATCGCATTGAAACGTTTATGCCTGATAACACGGTGCGTCTTCCGAGTTTTGTCGTTCCAGACGGTCAAACAGCCGATAAGACGTTGATCTCAGCTTGTATTGACGGGGCCCGCGATTTAGGTCTTAAGGACAATCCAGAATACATTAACAGGCTAAAAGAAGAATTGAGTGTAATCAGCGACAGAGGCTTTAGTAAATACTTTCTCACTATGAAAGCTATAGCAGATAGAGCTACAGACGTTCAGCTAACAGGAGCTGGTAGAGGTTCAGCTGCTGGCTCTCTCGTTGCTTATGTTTTAGGAATTACGCAAGTTGATCCCATTAAGTATAACTTATTGTTCTCGCGTTTTATGACGAAAGATTCAAAAGATTATCCTGATATTGACTTCGATGTTTCTAATCCAATGCAGCTAAAAGAAAAGCTGATTGATGAGTGGGGCAAGAACACTGTTGTCCCTATATCTAACTTTAACAAGCTACAGCTTCGATCTTTAGTCAAAGACATTTCAAAGTTCTATGATGTTCCGTTTACGGAGGTCAACCCTGTAACTTCTAAGATGATGGCCGAAGCAACGCCAATTGCTAAAAAGATGCATGGCATTAAAGCTGGCGTATACGCTCCAACGTTTGAAGAGGTTATGGAATATTCCGATAGCTTAAAAAGATTTTTATTTAAATATCCCAAAATCAAAACGCATATCGAAGCATTAGTTGGAGAAGTCCGTTCAGTTTCAAGACACGCCGGCGGCGTTGTTATTGGCGAAGATTTAGACAAACATATGCCGCTTATTAATAGCGGCGGTGTTACTCAAACGCCTTGGTCAGAAGGACAGCACGTAAGGCAGTTAGAACCAATGGGCTTTATCAAATTTGATATACTTGGCCTTTCAACTCTTAAAATGATTGAGGGCGCGGTCACTCATATTTTGCGCAGACATCACGGAATTGAAAATCCAACGTTTGATGATGTTAGACAGTATTATGACGAACACTTGCATCCAGATAAGATTAATCTTAAAGATCAGAAGGTTTATGAAAATGTATTTTGGAAAGGCAACTGGGCTGGAATATTTCAGTTTGCTGAAATCGGCGCTCAAAAGTTCTGTAAGCGAGCGAAACCAAAAAACATTATTGATGTAGCTGCTATTACAGCTGTTTACAGGCCAGGTCCATTGAGTGCTAATGTTCACGAAACATTCATCAAGACAAAGAAGAATCCAAAAGGTATTCGTTATGGACACGATATTGTAAAAGAGATTACAAAAGAAACTTACGGCTTTCTTATTTTCCAAGAGCAGATTGCGTTGTTGGCTCATAAGCTCGGAAAAGATTTAAGCTTGGACGAGGGCAATAAACTTCGTAAGCTTTTGACCAAGAAAGGCACAGGAGTAGTAGCTAAACAGAAAGCAAAGTTAAAACATAAATTTACTGCAGGCTGCGTAGAAAAAGGTTTGTCCGAAGAATGGGCAGATAAGATGTGGCAGAAGTTTGAATTCTTTTCAGGCTACGGATTTAACAAGTCGCACGCTGTTTCTTATTCTATTATATCTTTCCAATGTGCCTGGTTATATAATTATTATCCAGCAGAATGGATGGCTGCTTTTCTAGATAAAGAACCAGAAAGCAGAAAAGAAAAGGCAATCAACATTGCAAAGAAGTTTGGTTTCAAGATCAGGCCTTTAAATATCAACAAATCTATGGTTGATTGGACTATTGATGATGATAACAAAACTCTTATTCAGCCATTAACTTCAATCAAAGGATTAGGAGAAAAAGCAATTGAGCAAATCATCGAACATAGACCATTTAACACTGTTGAAGACTTTCTCTTTAGCAAAGAGATTGTCTACTCTAAACTCAATAAGAAAGCGATTAATGTGCTCATTAAAGCAGAAGCGCTAAATGATTTAATGGACGACAGGTTCAACAATCTTAAACATTTTTGGACGGTCGTAGCCGATAATAGACCGAAATCGTTAAAGAAACTAGCGGCATTTATTGAAGAATACAAAGACATTGAAGATTTTACACGGGATGAATATATTGAAACAAAAGTTGACATCACCGGTGTGTTTCCCTTTAATTTAATAATGTCGGATGATATAATCAAGCGGCTGGAATATAACAAAGTTCCAACTATTTCAGAGTGGGACAATGAGCTTGGTATTGCCTGGTTCATTCCGCGTGAAATAATCAAACGTAAAACAGTAAAGGGTCGACCTTATTATATTGTCAAGACAATAGATAAAAACTCTGCAATGACCAACATTCGTTGCTGGGGCGTTAATCCAGACAAAGATAGAATATTTATTAACAGGCCTTATATGGCCAAGTTAAGCCATCAAGAACAATGGGGCTTTTCTACCAGAGGAGGTCTTGGAAAATGGAAACTTTTAGGTTGACAAATCAAATAATTTTTATTATTATGTATAAGCAAGTGATGATTATCACTTAGCACTCATAACACGTGGAGGCCCTAATGAGCAACAGTGCTAGATTACGAGAAACGCATACTGATTTTGGTGGTGGTAAAACTATCAATAATAAAGAAGCCAAGCAGCACGACAAAAACGTCGGGAAAATAGCCAACAAAAAGGCAATGGAAATCATTAAATTGAAATATCCAAATTTGTCATTCGTGCATAAAAAGATGATTTCTAAAAAAAAGATGTGCGAAAAATTAAATCATGTCGACTCAAATTACGGGACCCATCAGCACAAAAAGCGTACTGGCTTTGGAGGAGACGGTGGTTATTGGTTTGTCATTGATAAATACGGAAAAGAACGCCTAGTATTGGCTACAGAAGCCAAAAAGCAAGGAACGAATGATGTCCGATTGCTAGAAGGGAAGAAAAAGCAAGGCGCCGGAAACGCTATTGAACGAGCGCATAAAAATATCAATGAAATGCGGGCGTGGATGTGCGATGAAGTGTATTTTCCATATGTGATGTGTTGTACTGGGTGTGACTTTTCCAAAGATTGTGCAATTACCGATAGACTAACGGCATTAAATGGACAGCGGCCTATCAATAAGCTTTATATAAAAAATGAACGTATGGGGTTACAATTTTTACAAAGTCCTTCTATTTTTGCAAAAGTACATAAGTGGGGGATTGACGAAATGGCAGAGATTATGATACAAGCGGCAGAGGAGGCTTTGTGCATTCTGAGTACAGAACTTCCCAATTAATAACTTATTTGGGTAATAAACGAAAACTTCTTTCGTTTATCGAACAAACAGTTAATAAATCAAAATATATTTTAGGAAAAGAAAAACTAACTTGTTTTGATGGATTTTCCGGCTCAGGCGCAGTCGCAAGAATGCTCAAGGCGCATTCTAATACCTTGATTGTAAATGATTTTGAAAAATATTCTTATGTTTTTAATAAGTGCTTTCTAACGAACAGATCTGCCGTCAATATGAGAGATCTTGCTCAACGCATTGAGTATCTTAATAATAACAAATTAACTGGTAAACTACAAAAAGGTTTTATTGAAGAACTTTACGCTCCCAAAAATGATGACGATATTCAAGAAGGTGAACGCGTATTTTATACAAATATAAATGCAAAAATAATTGATAATTTGCGCCGGCAAATGAAGCCATATGAATGGCATTGTTTAGCGCCATTACTTTATAAAGCATCCGTACACAACAACACCAGCGGTGTGTTTAAGGGGTTTTATTCTGAAAAAAAAGATGATGATTCGCCTCGTCTCGGGAAATTTGGAGGCAAAGCAGAGAATTGCTTGCAGAGAATTAAAGGCGAAATAATACTAGATATACCAATATTTTCTGATTATGAATGTTATGTGGATTATTTTCAGGAAGATACAAATCAATTAGTTAAAAATCTTTATGAAATAGATTTTGCTTATTACGATCCTCCTTACAATCAGCATCCATATGGTTCAAATTATTTTATGTTGAATCTTATCGCTGACTATAAAAAGCCAGATGTAGAACAAATAAGTAAAGTATCTGGTATACCAAAAGGTTGGAATAAATCATCTTATAATAAGCGGCAAGAAGTTTCTGACGCTTTGGATAAGTTGATTAATGACACGCCGGCTAAAATTATAGCTTTGTCATATAGCAGTGGTGGGTTTTTAACTCAAGAGCAAATCGTTGATACTCTAAAGAAATATGGCAAAGTTTCAATTGAAGAACAGGATTATATTACTTATCGTGCAGGTAAAAACTTAAAAGATAAGGAAGGAAATCTTACTAGAGACTTGAAAATAAAAGAGTTTTTATTTTTATTACAGAAAAAGTGATTTTTCCTTTACATTTAAAAAAACATAAATTATTATGTATATAGGTTGTTCGAAAGTATCAGCCAACTTAACAGATGCTCACGAGAAGCATCAAAGGAACCCTATGAATCTAATTACATTATTCAATCATATGCACCAGGATCCTAACTGGATTCGCAACAATACAACTTTAATGTTAGTTAATGACTTAGTTATTCTCGAAAACGGCGGGCAAGTGCGTCAAGGTGGGATTAATAGTTCTCATGCTAGCGAGCTAGAGAACGACATATTGACACGAGGTCAAAAAGTACCAATTACGGTAGCTAAGAAGCCATTTCCTCCCGAACACGAGCATGCTGGTAAATACGCTGTTTACGAGGGCAATCACAGACTGACTGCGTTTTTATCTTTAAAAGATAGATGTGGCAATGATGATCGGCGTTTTGATGCCATTCAGGTATATCAAGCATCGTTTAAATCCACAGCAGAAAAAGACAATTATCAGCTGAGTTGTAACGAGCACCACCCGTCGAGAAGCTCGACAAATGAAGATTATGCTTTAGTTCTCAGGAAGCGCTTAAAAACTTCCAAAGGAGTTGATGGCATAACTTGGTCTAATTTTTCGGATAAGGAAGAGAATTTCGGTCTTGTTTCGGAGTGGTGTAAGAAAACATGGCGCGCCAACGGAAATCGTATTAAATCCATTATCAAAAAGGCATTGGATGGAAATCCGAGCGCAAAATTGCGCAATTACACCAAAAATTCCATGTTGGAGTATTTTAAGAATAACAACAACATTGGTTGGGCTGGAAAGAAAGCAGGAGAAGAATGCAATAACCACGCTGTATATACAATCAGCGCGTCCACGCACGTCTTCCCTAATCTCACCGGCAATTCTTTCAGGGTCAAGACAGACAATTCTAAGACTCAAACTGTCGCCGTTTGTTGGGACACTAATACACTAGGCAAAACAGCTAAGGGTGTGAAGGATTTTCGCACCACGACTATTTCCAATATTAACAAGGCAAACGCTTCAGCGCTGCTGGATCGCAATGCAACGTTAATCGACAAACTAGTGTTTGCTCCGCAGATGAAAACCGAGAAGAGTCTTATTTGGGCTCAAAAAGATAGCAATGGACAATTTCAAATTGTTTAGTGTTTGAGGTAAGGTAAAAAGGGGAAGGATTAATCCTTCCCCTTTTTACCTTACCTCAAACACTAAACAATTTGAAATTGTCCATTGCTATCTTTTTGAGCCCAAATAAGACTCTTCTCGGTTTTCATCTGCGGAGCAAACACTAGTTTGTCGATTAACGTTGCATTGCGATCCAGCAGCGCTGAAGCGTTTGCCTTGTTAATATTGGAAATAGTCGTGGTGCGAAAATCCTTCACACCCTTAGCTGTTTTGCCTAGTGTATTAGTGTCCCAACAAACGGCGACAGTTTGAGTCTTAGAATTGTCTGTCTTGACCCTGAAAGAATTGCCGGTGAGATTAGGGAAGACGTGCGTGGACGCGCTGATTGTATATACAGCGTGGTTATTGCATTCTTCTCCTGCTTTCTTTCCAGCCCAACCAATGTTGTTGTTATTCTTAAAATACTCCAACATGGAATTTTTGGTGTAATTGCGCAATTTTGCGCTCGGATTTCCATCCAATGCCTTTTTGATAATGGATTTAATACGATTTCCGTTGGCGCGCCATGTTTTCTTACACCACTCCGAAACAAGACCGAAATTCTCTTCCTTATCCGAAAAATTAGACCAAGTTATGCCATCAACTCCTTTGGAAGTTTTTAAGCGCTTCCTGAGAACTAAAGCATAATCTTCATTTGTCGAGCTTCTCGACGGGTGGTGCTCGTTACAACTCAGCTGATAATTGTCTTTTTCTGCTGTGGATTTAAACGATGCTTGATATACCTGAATGGCATCAAAACGCCGATCATCATTGCCACATCTATCTTTTAAAGATAAAAACGCAGTCAGTCTGTGATTGCCCTCGTAAACAGCGTATTTACCAGCATGCTCGTGTTCGGGAGGAAATGGCTTCTTAGCTACCGTAATTGGTACTTTTTGACCTCGTGTCAATATGTCGTTCTCTAGCTCGCTAGCATGAGAACTATTAATCCCACCTTGACGCACTTGCCCGCCGTTTTCGAGAATAACTAAGTCATTAACTAACATTAAAGTTGTATTGTTGCGAATCCAGTTAGGATCCTGGTGCATATGATTGAATAATGTAATTAGATTCATAGGGTTCCTTTGATGCTTCTCGTGAGCATCTGTTAAGTTGGCTGATACTTTCGAACAACCTATATACATAATAATTTATGTTTTTTTAAATGTAAAGGAAAAATCACTTTTTCTGTAATAAAAATAAAAACTCTTTTATTTTCAAGTCTCTAGTAAGATTTCCTTCCTTATCTTTTAAGTTTTTACCTGCACGATAAGTAATATAATCCTGTTCTTCAATTGAAACTTTGCCATATTTCTTTAGAGTATCAACGATTTGCTCTTGAGTTAAAAACCCACCACTGCTATATGACAAAGCTATAATTTTAGCCGGCGTGTCATTAATCAACTTATCCAAAGCGTCAGAAACTTCTTGCCGCTTATTATAAGATGATTTATTCCAACCTTTTGGTATACCAGATACTTTACTTATTTGTTCTACATCTGGCTTTTTATAGTCAGCGATAAGATTCAACATAAAATAATTTGAACCATATGGATGCTGATTGTAAGGAGGATCGTAATAAGCAAAATCTATTTCATAAAGATTTTTAACTAATTGATTTGTATCTTCCTGAAAATAATCCACATAACATTCATAATCAGAAAATATTGGTATATCTAGTATTATTTCGCCTTTAATTCTCTGCAAGCAATTCTCTGCTTTGCCTCCAAATTTCCCGAGACGAGGCGAATCATCATCTTTTTTTTCAGAATAAAACCCCTTAAACACACCGCTGGTGTTGTTGTGTACGGATGCTTTATAAAGTAATGGCGCTAAACAATGCCATTCATATGGCTTCATTTGCCGGCGCAAATTATCAATTATTTTTGCATTTATATTTGTATAAAATACGCGTTCACCTTCTTGAATATCGTCATCATTTTTGGGAGCGTAAAGTTCTTCAATAAAACCTTTTTGTAGTTTACCAGTTAATTTGTTATTATTAAGATACTCAATGCGTTGAGCAAGATCTCTCATATTGACGGCAGATCTGTTCGTTAGAAAGCACTTATTAAAAACATAAGAATATTTTTCAAAATCATTTACAATCAAGGTATTAGAATGCGCCTTGAGCATTCTTGCGACTGCGCCTGAGCCGGAAAATCCATCAAAACAAGTTAGTTTTTCTTTTCCTAAAATATATTTTGATTTATTAACTGTTTGTTCGATAAACGAAAGAAGTTTTCGTTTATTACCCAAATAAGTTATTAATTGGGAAGTTCTGTACTCAGAATGCACAAAGCCTCCTCTGCCGCTTGTATCATAATCTCTGCCATTTCGTCAATCCCCCACTTATGTACTTTTGCAAAAATAGAAGGACTTTGTAAAAATTGTAACCCCATACGTTCATTTTTTATATAAAGCTTATTGATAGGCCGCTGTCCATTTAATGCCGTTAGTCTATCGGTAATTGCACAATCTTTGGAAAAGTCACACCCAGTACAACACATCACATATGGAAAATACACTTCATCGCACATCCACGCCCGCATTTCATTGATATTTTTATGCGCTCGTTCAATAGCGTTTCCGGCGCCTTGCTTTTTCTTCCCTTCTAGCAATCGGACATCATTCGTTCCTTGCTTTTTGGCTTCTGTAGCCAATACTAGGCGTTCTTTTCCGTATTTATCAATGACAAACCAATAACCACCGTCTCCTCCAAAGCCAGTACGCTTTTTGTGCTGATGGGTCCCGTAATTTGAGTCGACATGATTTAATTTTTCGCACATCTTTTTTTTAGAAATCATCTTTTTATGCACGAATGACAAATTTGGATATTTCAATTTAATGATTTCCATTGCCTTTTTGTTGGCTATTTTCCCGACGTTTTTGTCGTGCTGCTTGGCTTCTTTATTATTGATAGTTTTACCACCACCAAAATCAGTATGCGTTTCTCGTAATCTAGCACTGTTGCTCATTAGGGCCTCCACGTGTTATGAGTGCTAAGTGATAATCATCACTTGCTTATACATAATAATAAAAATTATTTGATTTGTCAACCTAAAAGTTTCCATTTTCCAAGACCTCCTCTGGTAGAAAAGCCCCATTGTTCTTGATGGCTTAACTTGGCCATATAAGGCCTGTTAATAAATATTCTATCTTTGTCTGGATTAACGCCCCAGCAACGAATGTTGGTCATTGCAGAGTTTTTATCTATTGTCTTGACAATATAATAAGGTCGACCCTTTACTGTTTTACGTTTGATTATTTCACGCGGAATGAACCAGGCAATACCAAGCTCATTGTCCCACTCTGAAATAGTTGGAACTTTGTTATATTCCAGCCGCTTGATTATATCATCCGACATTATTAAATTAAAGGGAAACACACCGGTGATGTCAACTTTTGTTTCAATATATTCATCCCGTGTAAAATCTTCAATGTCTTTGTATTCTTCAATAAATGCCGCTAGTTTCTTTAACGATTTCGGTCTATTATCGGCTACGACCGTCCAAAAATGTTTAAGATTGTTGAACCTGTCGTCCATTAAATCATTTAGCGCTTCTGCTTTAATGAGCACATTAATCGCTTTCTTATTGAGTTTAGAGTAGACAATCTCTTTGCTAAAGAGAAAGTCTTCAACAGTGTTAAATGGTCTATGTTCGATGATTTGCTCAATTGCTTTTTCTCCTAATCCTTTGATTGAAGTTAATGGCTGAATAAGAGTTTTGTTATCATCATCAATAGTCCAATCAACCATAGATTTGTTGATATTTAAAGGCCTGATCTTGAAACCAAACTTCTTTGCAATGTTGATTGCCTTTTCTTTTCTGCTTTCTGGTTCTTTATCTAGAAAAGCAGCCATCCATTCTGCTGGATAATAATTATATAACCAGGCACATTGGAAAGATATAATAGAATAAGAAACAGCGTGCGACTTGTTAAATCCGTAGCCTGAAAAGAATTCAAACTTCTGCCACATCTTATCTGCCCATTCTTCGGACAAACCTTTTTCTACGCAGCCTGCAGTAAATTTATGTTTTAACTTTGCTTTCTGTTTAGCTACTACTCCTGTGCCTTTCTTGGTCAAAAGCTTACGAAGTTTATTGCCCTCGTCCAAGCTTAAATCTTTTCCGAGCTTATGAGCCAACAACGCAATCTGCTCTTGGAAAATAAGAAAGCCGTAAGTTTCTTTTGTAATCTCTTTTACAATATCGTGTCCATAACGAATACCTTTTGGATTCTTCTTTGTCTTGATGAATGTTTCGTGAACATTAGCACTCAATGGACCTGGCCTGTAAACAGCTGTAATAGCAGCTACATCAATAATGTTTTTTGGTTTCGCTCGCTTACAGAACTTTTGAGCGCCGATTTCAGCAAACTGAAATATTCCAGCCCAGTTGCCTTTCCAAAATACATTTTCATAAACCTTCTGATCTTTAAGATTAATCTTATCTGGATGCAAGTGTTCGTCATAATACTGTCTAACATCATCAAACGTTGGATTTTCAATTCCGTGATGTCTGCGCAAAATATGAGTGACCGCGCCCTCAATCATTTTAAGAGTTGAAAGGCCAAGTATATCAAATTTGATAAAGCCCATTGGTTCTAACTGCCTTACGTGCTGTCCTTCTGACCAAGGCGTTTGAGTAACACCGCCGCTATTAATAAGCGGCATATGTTTGTCTAAATCTTCGCCAATAACAACGCCGCCGGCGTGTCTTGAAACTGAACGGACTTCTCCAACTAATGCTTCGATATGCGTTTTGATTTTGGGATATTTAAATAAAAATCTTTTTAAGCTATCGGAATATTCCATAACCTCTTCAAACGTTGGAGCGTATACGCCAGCTTTAATGCCATGCATCTTTTTAGCAATTGGCGTTGCTTCGGCCATCATCTTAGAAGTTACAGGGTTGACCTCCGTAAACGGAACATCATAGAACTTTGAAATGTCTTTGACTAAAGATCGAAGCTGTAGCTTGTTAAAGTTAGATATAGGGACAACAGTGTTCTTGCCCCACTCATCAATCAGCTTTTCTTTTAGCTGCATTGGATTAGAAACATCGAAGTCAATATCAGGATAATCTTTTGAATCTTTCGTCATAAAACGCGAGAACAATAAGTTATACTTAATGGGATCAACTTGCGTAATTCCTAAAACATAAGCAACGAGAGAGCCAGCAGCTGAACCTCTACCAGCTCCTGTTAGCTGAACGTCTGTAGCTCTATCTGCTATAGCTTTCATAGTGAGAAAGTATTTACTAAAGCCTCTGTCGCTGATTACACTCAATTCTTCTTTTAGCCTGTTAATGTATTCTGGATTGTCCTTAAGACCTAAATCGCGGGCCCCGTCAATACAAGCTGAGATCAACGTCTTATCGGCTGTTTGACCGTCTGGAACGACAAAACTCGGAAGACGCACCGTGTTATCAGGCATAAACGTTTCAATGCGATTATGAGCGATATGATGCGTTCGTTCAATACTGGCGCGCACCAAATCATCATCGAAATCATAACCAACTTCATTTGAATATTTTTTATATGCCTCCCACATTTGGTCGCCGTTTTTCGGAAACAATTCATAGCCAATTTCTTCTACGTTGATTGGAAGCTCTGTGCTTAACCACGTCGGCATTCGGCCTTTGCCGAGCCATCCCAAACGTTTATATAGCTCTCTGTCTTTCCAGGCTGTTCTAGATGGATAATGACTATCAGCTGTAGATATGAGGTCTACGCCGTATTCAGCACAAACCTCAACTATTAGTTTATTTAAGTGATGCTGTTCTTTTATGTTATTCCACTGAAGTTCGCCATACCAACGATCGCCAAAGATAGACATCATCTTTTCAGTTGTATCGCGCATCGCAACTAATACTGCTTCTTCGCCATCTTCTATGTTTTCCCAATAGTTTCCGGCGAGAACGCCGCCTAAACAAGCGCTAGCTGCGATTACTCCTTCGCTATGTTCTTTAAGCATATCATAATCCATTCTTGGAAAACGATAAAAACAATCTGAACTGTATGATTTAGAAACCATACTAAAAATATTGTTTAATCCTTTTTGATTTTGAGCTAAAAGGATAAGATGTCTACGACGATTAAGAATGTTTTTTACTTCACGCTTATTGCCTTCATCCTCAATTGTTGTTCCAGAAGAAGACTTATCAATAGTTTTCTTTGCCTTCTTGTCTTCTTTTGCTTTTTCTAGCTCTTCTCGCCATTCTTCGATGCTTGGAAGGAAGTAGGCTTCTACGCCGAAAATGGGCTTAAAGTCTTTGCCTTCTTCCATCATCTTTTTAGCGTGCTCAACTTGATAGGCAAACCCGTTCATATTGCCGTGATCTGTGAGCGCAAGAGCGTCAGAGCCATTCTGAAAGGCAAAGTCCATATGTTCTGATGGATATCCTAGACCATCAAATGGACTGCCTGTGCCGCTATGAGCGTGGAGCCCAACAAACGGTATTTTGCTTTTTGTTCTATCAGTCATCTATTTCCTTTTCCTCTGGTTCTAAATCTATTCCTAAAGGATTCCACTCGTTATATAATAACAGAAATTTGGGTGGTTTGTCAAGCTTGTTTTCGCTACCAAGCCATCTTTTTAGCCCGTCCCAACTTGAAAT
>Ga0098033_1000859_pt1 | contig 13209 bp, 13 predicted proteins | sample 1_EtaG_FD_75049 | JGI IMG/M metagenome (GOLD analysis project Ga0098033, IMG submission 75049) | Marine viral communities from the Subarctic Pacific Ocean - 1_ETSP_OMZ_AT15124 metaG | ecosystem: Environmental > Aquatic > Marine > Oceanic | place: Pacific Ocean | collected 2015-01-07
TCATGGGAAGCTCCAATAATGGAAAAGAGTGCAGAATATATTTGTCAAAGTAAAGGAGATATTTTAGAGATAGGATTTGGTATGGGTATATGTTCTGATTATATACAAGCACAAGATGTTAATTCTCATACTATAGTGGAAATACATCCACAGGTTATTGAGAAGTTGAAAATATGGGCAGAGGATAAAGATAATGTTACTATCGTAGAAGGCGATTGGAATAGCATAGAGCTTGAGACTTATGATGGTATATTTTTAGATACCTTTGGTGATGAGAACTGGAGCAAGTTTAAACCATTTGCTATTAGCAAGGCAAACGATGGTGCGAAAATAACTTATTTTAATACTTTTGCAGACGAGAGAAATGAACATAGTTTTAATAATATTAGTTTTGATGAGGTATCTGTAACTGTAGATAATAATGGTTATACAAATATATCTGACAAATATTATATGCCAAAGGTAGTTATATAATGCCTACTATTGATATTTCACCAAGCACACAGGATGGAAGGATATTTAAATCCACTAACGATTCAGGTGGTGGCTGGGCTACTACAAGAAATGCTACAACTGGGACTGTTTCTAGTACTTCAACAGCTATTACCAATGCTGTATCAGTTTCTTTACAGGCATCAAGAGCAGGTGGTGATGACCATAGTCTTAGTAGAACATTTTTTACTTTTGATACAAGTGGAATTACAACAACTGTAAGTACTGCATCTTTATATATATATGGACAAACTTTTGGTGCAGCTGATTTGTTTGTTATAAGATCAGAACATGGTTTTATTCTTGGAACTGGTGATATAGATGCTATTTATCATTGGGTAGGTACTACAGCTGATGGCTTAGGTGCTGGAGATGAAGAGAGTAATGTCACGAAGTATTCACAAGAAATAATAACTTGGAATACGGGTGCATATAATACTATAGAGTTAACTCCACAAGCACGAATAGATATTCAGAGTCTGGACAGTTTCAAGGTATGCTTAATAGAGTCTGTCCATGATTTAAGGGATATTGCACCTACAAGTTATACTGCTAGAAGCGGTGTAAGATTTGTAGAAAGTAGTTCAAGTTATGACCCTTATCTTAGGACTACATATGATGCAGCAGTAACAGATAACGCAACATTTTTTGGAGCTAATTTTTAATGGCTAAGATAACTAAGAACTTTACTACTGATGAAATGAAATGTCCATGTTGTGATAAGTGTGAGATGGACACAGAATTTATGGAAAATTTACAGAGAGTAAGGGAACAATGTGGCTTTGGATTCAGGATTAATTCTGCATATAGATGTGCTGAATATAATGCAAAGGTATCTAACAACACCAGGGGACAGCATGCAACGGGACAGGCTGTTGATGTTAGCATGAAAGACAGATATAAAAGATATGAGTTATTAATGAAGGCTATATTCTCAGAGTATTTTAAGGATATAGCAATATCTAAAACATTTATACATCTAGGTCGAGGAAATGTTAAAAATGGGGTTGGCGTTTATTAGAAAGTGAGATATGAGTGGATTTAATCAATATTATAGAGACTCTTGGGATACCTGTAGCAGTTGCTTTTGTTCTTGGCTATGGGTGCTTGTTTTTGATGAAGTTTATAACAGGTAAATTGACTGACGATCTTACCCAAAAGCATGAGAGGCTTGAGAAGATGCAAATAGGGCTAATAGAATCTAACAATAAATTTACGCAGGCGATTGTAAAAAATAATGCAGAAGTACATACGCAGCTTGTGACGCTTATTGACATAGTAACTAAACTTTTACAGGAAAGAAAGAATGGGTACGGAAGACATAATAAAAATAATTAGTGATCTTGGTCTACCGATAGCCATATCGCTAGGTTTAGCATTTGTTCTGTATAAGGTTATAATGTGGTTATTGAAAGATGTAGTTGAAAGCACACTTAGAAGATTTGATGAAAAACATAGAATATTACATGAATCAATGCTTGAACTGCATAATGATATTGAAAAGATAAAAAAATGGAATGCTGAAATAAAATCAGATTTAAAAGTATATATAGATTTAACAATGAAAGGAAAATAAATGGATTGGATCGTAAATAATTGGGATATATGTCTACTTGCTTTTATGATACTCGAAAAAGCGGTTAAATTATCTCCATCAAAAAATGATGATATTATTCTTGATATAATATGGAATGGACTTAAAAATATGGGAAGTAGCGATGATAAAAAAAGTAATTAAAATACTATCAAATCCAGGTGGAGCATTAGTAACCACTATCATAGAAATACTGATAAAGCAATTTAATCTCGATAAAGTCGAAGATAAAATAGCCAAAGCATTGAAGTATGTAGATGAGCCAAATGAACTAGATATTGGGCTTGATGCTTTAAAAGATATGGTGACTTCACAGCAGAGAGAAATAGAAGAGCTTAGAAACATGATAAAAAAGGGGGTTAAATAATATGTGGTTAGTAGATAACGAAACAATTCCACATGCACCGACATCTAAATTTATAGATAAGAAGGAGTATGTAGATATATATCCAGACGAGGATCATCAAAAAAGACTCAGTTATATATTCAAGCATAAAATACCATTGCATGTATCTGCTAAAGAGGGTTCAGTATTAGTGTGCAAGTATCCATCGGTTGTGGAGTGCAATGAGTGGGGCGAAGAAATTAATGAACTTATGAATGAAACCTTAAAAATTAAGGAAATGCCGTGGGGAACACTTAAAAGTTATGCTGTAAAAGAATGTGGCATACCTTTTAAGGAAACAACCATAAAAAGAGATGCCTTGGAAGCCTTAATTATAAACAGGAAATTTAAAGACTAATGGCACTACTGATAACAACATCAGCAGGAACACAATCAATGGCACTTGATGACATAGTGACCGAGATATGTCAAAGAGTGAATGATCCTTATGAGGATAATTACCAGGATCGTGCCAGGGATTTGTTTGTAGCATCTGTGTTTCAGGGTCTTAATGATCCAAAATGGACTAAGTTTGATTATCATGGGATAGTTGGGTCTGTAGAAAAATCAACTGGTACAACCGATTTGGCTACATTAGATGTTCTTGGTTCGAAAAACGATGTGGAGAATGGCAAGTTTATTGTCAATATATTAGATGTGGTATCGCAGTCTGTATCAGTGCGAGGAACTACTGAAACCCCTGATCCAACTAGAAAATTTGTACCAATAGACACATCAGAGGCAAATAGAATTGCAACGGATGCTGATTTAGAGCCTATTGCTGGTGAGGTATATTGGTATCTTGTCGGAACAAAACTGTTTTTTCATACTAGCCCAGGTGAAGATATGAAAGATGTTAAATTTATCATAGAATATTTGGTTAATCCAGAGACATTTCAAACTACAGAAAATATGTTGGTATTTTATTCTGTTGCCTATGTATATGATGCGATAGATGTGGCTACAGGGAAACTCTTAGCAGAGATAGGACTTGCATGAAATTTACTAAAAATACTATATCACAGGATATTGCGAAAAGACTTGGTGATAATGAGCTGAAAATATATAAAAGCAGGTCTTGGAGTGCATTTCAGAATACTTTAGCCACCCTTTCAGCCGACAGGACTGCGTGGGAAAGACAGGAAATATCACCACTTCTAAAGACCGTGGTGATTAATATGGAATTTGAAGATGCAGCGTTTGCATTTTCACTACCTGCTGATGCTATTGCATTTACTGATGTATGGATAGACCCAACAGTACCAAATGCGTGGGGTGGTATGATAAAAAGAATTGATGAGGCTGATGCACAAAGAGCCTCAACTGGAGAAATAGCATTTCAGCCTGCTGGGAGTGAAATATTTTGGTATAATATTGGTGATGAGTTTCGTTTTATACTGAGTACGGATATGTATAAGAAGCCTGATGCAGACACAGGAACACCTGCGGAGGATGGTGCTTTATCGCTAGAATATGTAGCAGACCCATCAACACTTGATTTTGAAACAAAAGTATCTGATGAATCTCCTTATACTGGACTTGATGTAGGAACAGCAGAGATATTGCCAGATTTAGTAGATTGGTTTGGGTTTTCAAGTAGATTTTTATATAGATGTATAAATGATTCTATTGCAATGATAAGGATAGACGATGAGGTTGTAAGACCAAAGGAACAAGCCATAGATATTGAAGATACATCAGGAATGGGGGCTGTTTAAATGGGCATATATGGACTGACAAATAAGAAGGTATTAACACATCCACTCAAATTTATTGATATATACTATGATATATCGGCAGAACTACCACAGCAACCAGGACTAAAGCTTGTTGAGATAGAGCTAAATAAAGTAATTCGTATGATAAATGATACCCTTGGTCTATGGCGAGAGCTTACTAAAGTAAGTACAGGAACTATAACAACGAATATAGAAAATGCTACAACTTGGGATAATGATATAGAGGACACAATACTTTTATGGGATCAATCTGGTCGTTTTAATATGGATTGGGACTGGGATAGTACAGAAAAACGCCTAACTATGTCGGATAATGTTGTGGAACTTATGGGCATATATGTAGACGATGAGGAATGGGAATATAAAAGTTATGAGGAAGTAAAAGATTCATCTAATTCATCTGATAAAATATATAACCAAACAGGCAGATATGTATATTTTCCTGTTGATTTAGATGGTGAAACAACTACATTAAATTTAGATTGTAAGAAAAACTATTCTTTTGTCAATATAGCAGTTGGTGGTGACAAGTTCGCAAATGAAACAACAGTTGATCTCCCAGAGGCATATAGACAGCTTTTAATATCAGGGGTGGTAATGGCATTGACGCTGAGACCAAAGTTTAAAGACCCTGACTTATATGTTCATAATAAGACAATATTTGAAAAAGAATACATAGAACTAAAAGATAGATACAACTATCTTGAGACAACAACGCCACAATTGTATGAAAAAATATACAAATATTAGAAAAAGGAGTTAAAAATGAGTTATTTATTTGGTGAAAAACTAAGCACCACCTATAAACAGGTTATTGCTATTGGCGGCGATGATGACAGAGCAGGCATAAGCGCCACGGCGCAAAAGGCAATATGGACTGATGATGGATCAGGGGGTATAAACGCATTCCCACTTACAGCGGCGCAGGATGCACTGCAAATTACTTCAACCAATCGGTTAGAATTTAATAATGAGACTGCATATATTTATGGAAGCTCTTCTGGAGTTTTAGCAACCAGTGCCGCTACTTCAACGGTAATTGGAACGGCATTGTTTGATTTAAATGCAAGCTCTGGTATTACTATTGATGGTACAACTGTCTCGATAGATGGTACAGGTACTTCTAATTTTACTGCTACAGGTGGAAACCTCACCCTTTCCACAGTCTCAAGTGGTGAAATGTTTTTAACTCCTGTTAACTATATACAAGTCGCATCAGGCAAAAAGCTCCAATTTGCTGATTCTGGCGAATATATATCTGGAAATACTACTGATTTAACTCTTGGCAGTGGTTCTGATATTAATCTTACAGCAACTACTAACATTAATGTACCTTCAGGTGTAGGTCTAGCCTTTGGTGATGATGGTGAAAAAATATCGGGAGATGGTACAGATTTAACTATTTCAGCAAGTGCAAAACTTAATCTTACAGCTATATCAGATATTCATATACCTAAAAATGTAGGTCTTGTATTTGATGATAATGCAAGTGAGAAGATAGAAAGTAATAATACAAATCTTACTATTAACTCAGGTGCAGATATTAATCTTACCTGTGCTACTGGAGATGTGAACATACCTGCTGATATTGGTCTTACTATGGGTAGTGATAACCAAAAAATAGAAGGTGATGGAACAGACTTGGCAATCAGTGCAACAGGTAATATCAATGTTACCTCTACTGTTAATGAGGCAAATGCGATTTATATTCACGAAAATGCAAGTGGTGGTGGTGGAACAATAAAGATTCATGCAGACCAAGGAGCAACAGTAACAGAGGCTTCTCCATCAATATTGCTCTTATCAGACGCAGGTGGTATAGGGTTAAGATCAACGGCAGATTTAGCCAATGCGATCAATTTAACAGTAGATAACGGTACAACCTCATCTATAACATTATTTAACGATACAGGTGATTCTGTGACTGAAGGAGCAGCATCTATACAACTACTTAGTGATGATGGTGGTATAGGGATTAAATCAACTTCTGGTTTGGCAAATGCAATACTCTTGACAGCAGACGGTGGTGTAAGTGAAACTATAAAAGTACACGCAGACCAGGGAACAGGAGCAGCATCAATAGAACTTACCTCTGATGTAGGTGGAATAGGTATTAATACTACGACAACAGGTAAATCTTTAGATATAAACACTGCAATACTTGATATAGACATGACAGAGGCATCTAATATCACAATGGCAACCAGTTCAGGATCAACAACAAGCCTTACAATAGAGGCATCAAATGATAATGCTGACAGTGACATAGTAATAGACGCAGATGGACAAGTGCATATTAAAGCAGATGTAACAACCAATAGTTATGCAGGAGCAGGTATACAGATTGGAACTGATACCACTGGTGTTGATATATCAATAGGACATACTACCTCAGATGTTAGAATTGGTGATAATTTGCTTGTTACAGGAGATGGTACTGTAACTGGTGATTTAACAGTATCTGGTACTATAAATGGAACTCACGCTACTTCTGCTACTACTTTAACTGGCTCTGCTCCAATATTAACACTTTATAATACAGCTAACGAAGATACTGCATTAGATGATTCTGTAGATACATCAGTTGGAAGAGAAACAAAGATTGTATTTAAGGGTGATGATAGTGCTGATGCAGCAAATATTCTTGCCTCTATTGTTGCTGGACATAGTGGAACAGGAACTGATCAAAAAGGACAGATACAATTTTTTATCAATAGTGGAGCGCAGTCAGATACAGCACTGTCAAATGTAATGAATATTATAGATACAGGGCGTGTTGGTATTGGCGTAACCTCCCCATCGAATACATTGCACCTTTCAACAGCAGACAATGATGTTGCTCAATTTACATCTACTGATGACACTAGCCAAATATTAATAACAGATGATGGTGATACAGCATATTTTGGTGTATCTGATGATGGTGGTGGAAGTGCTGTTGGTGTGGCTTATATGGGCTTTAATAGTGGTGAGCATGCAAATAATCTAAATATAGATGCAAATGGAAAAGTTGGTATTGGGACTACTTCACCAGATTGTTCACTTGAAATAGTCGATGACCAATCTAGATCATCATTTACTGGTACTGATAAGGGGATTCTAAATTTAAATGGAGGAATTGCTGATACTGATGTGACTGCTCTAACATTTACCAGTTCAACTGAAGCCAACCCTTGTACTATTATAGGTAGTCAGATTATTTCTGGTTCTGGCTCTAATCTTTTCTTTGGTACAAGTAATAATTTCAGTGCTGGAGTTACTAATACATCAATGTTTATTCAATATGATGGCAAAGTCGGCATTGGGACTAATGCACCAAGTGCTATATTAGAAACATCTGATTCTGTAGATGGTGAATTTGTTGGTTTGAAAATTGCAAACTTTAGGACAGCAGTTGATGGTGATACAGGAGACCAAGCTTCCATTCAGTTTAACTTTAAGAATGAGGCAGCTACGCTACAGCCAGCTGGTAAAATATGGTCTCAAAAGATAGATGATTATCATGGAGGAGGTACTGCTCAAGATTCAGCTATGGACTTTTATACAGCACTAAATGGTACAGATACTTTTGCTATGCGTATAGACAATGGCGGCAGTGTCGGTATTGGGACTACTTCACCAGGGGCTGCCCTCGAGGTTGTTGGTGCTGCGTCACCTGTTTTAATTATTAGGGATAGTTCTACTGATGCTGACCATCATAAAATTGCTTTATATGAAGGTGCTGATACTATCAGGGGATTTATTGGTTCATACTCTGCTTATAGTGTGACAATACATAGTTCTGGTGGAACTCCATATGCTGGTTTAGACAATAGTGATGGTTCTTGGGATGTTGATGGTGGTGCTGTTGGTACATATTCAGATAGTAGGATTAAAAAAGATATTGATTATGATTTTACTGATGGTCTTGATATAGTTAATCAACTTAAACCTGTAACATATAGATTAAATGGCAAAGCCCCTCTTGGAGATGAAGATGGTGATGATGTGACAAGGTTTGGTCTTATAGCTGATGATGTTATCAAGATTGCTCCTCAATATGTTGGCTTGAGAACTGGAACGATTGATGGTGAAGAAGTAGATGATTTAAAGAAGTTAAAATATACGGAGTTTATTCCAATGCTTATGAAAGCTATTCAAGAATTATCAGCTAAGGTAACAGCCTTAGAAAACGCATAACAAACAAAAAGGGGACTTAAATGGGTAATAAGGAAAAAAATAGTGATCAGTTAACCAAAACCACAACTCCTGTTGAAAAGGAGCTTAATGCTGATACTGTAAAGGTTCAGCTTGAAGAAAAGGTGGAATATCACAATAAACTCTTTGCAGAAAAAGAAAGACTGCTTGGTGAACTTAATAAGGTAGAATCTGCACTTAGTCAAAACATTGGCGGTATTAATACCTTGCAGGGCTTACAGAATGAATATTTTGTACAAGACAAGCCATCGGATAACGGGGCTGCATAGTGGCAAAAAAAGCCTTCGTATCACTTACGGGTGGTCTCAATGATGTAGACCGTCCAGATACACTTGAAGAGGATCAGCTTCAGGAATGTGTTAATTATGAGATTACAGGGGTCGGCAGACTTGAGAAAAGAACCGACCCCTTATCTATTTCTTCTACATCTAATCTTCAGAATATATTGGATGTGACCTTTGAAGAGATACTATTTGTATCAGAGCCATATTATCCCCCAAATACAATCGATGGAAATTTTGGTAAATATATGTTGTTTATATATGGTATAGAGAAAAAACAAGACCCAAACAATGATCCAGATGTATTTAGACTGGAGATTGCTATATCATCAGATATTTCATCTATAGGAGCGCAATAAATGGCAAAAACCGCTACAACCAATCCAAGTCTTGTAAATGATAAAATTACTCTTAGGAAGAAAAATTGGACAACTGATAATAATTTTATAATATCAGATTCAGCAGGTATATCATTTTTAGAGGATTTATATGAAAATGGATTAGAATACACGGCAGAATCTAAAATAGACATATCTGTAGGGGACAGAGGCGTTTATATTAATGACGGAGTTAATCCTATACATATGGTAAGTGTTGACAGCCGTAGTAATATAATACCCTCCTGGGTAGGAATTAAATCACCTCAAAATAAACCAAGAATAACAACAGAAGTATTTAATAAACAATTTGATAATACTAATTCAGGTATATCATATGAGGAAGGTTCTGGCAGTGGTCTTGGTGGCATAGGGCTTATAAGATGCCAATATACGGTTGTATCAGCCACAGGTCAGGAAAGCAATCCATCACCAGCATCAGACTTTATTAATGCACAATTCTTTAAAATAGCATCAGATGGCATCAGCGATGAAAGGCTTATAAAAAGTATAAGTATAAGGGATTTAAACATACCCCTCGTACCAGATGCTGTAACAGAAGCATTAAAGTATTTTAAAGTATATTATCAGATAATAAGGTATTCTGAAGGTGTAGATATTGATACTATGGAATTTTCTGTGCAAGTGGATATTAAAAACAAAGAAACTTCTGCTACAACTACTGGAAATGATTATACTATATCTAATATAAAATCATCAGGCGAAACAATATCGTATGAAAACGATACAGGATTCCCTTGTAAAGTTTCTGCCACGAATGCAGGCGTTCTTATGGTGGGTGGTATTAAAAAAGCCGCTAATATACCTGGTGATTTCCAATACATGACACCAATATCCATTAATAATCAAAATCAAACAACTGTTGTTGATGCAGTTGTCAAAATAAATTTAAGAAGAGGTGATATAAAAAATAAAGATGGTGAGGTGATATTCCCATCATTTTCAAGGTTTTTCAAAAGAACTAGTGGTGTAAAATGGGTACGATACTCATCAGTTCTAGACGCAGATTATCCATCAAGACATCTTAGAATATATGATAATGATATGACAACGCCAATAATGGTATATATGCCAAAAGCATGGTCGCATAACGGGGATAATCAGAATATAGATATATATGTTAAAATTCCATTGTTAGGTGCTGGGGAAAACCATACGATATTTTTTTGTTGGAACGATTTAAGCAGCTCTAATAGAACCCAGGCAATGAATGAAAATCCAGTTCTTATATCTGGGCATCAGGGAGTAGTTGATTCTTATAATGATATAGTGGCTGATAAATATGATTGGAATAATAATATAGGTGTCCATTATGGTAGATGGGTTTTAAGTGATGACGATACAAATCTAGCGCAAAACAGACAGCAGGTATTTCAAGAGAGAAGAGTGGCAACCGCAGCAACAGAAATATTGGCAATGCCACATATAAACGATCTTGGACTTCCAAATGATGGCAAAGATGGTTATGATCTGGCAAATTTAGCAAATACTAATTGTCATGGAGAGGCAACAACTGAAAATGATCCCCATATTGTGCAAAAGACTTGTATGCCTCCAGACTCATCTAATCTAACATTAAAAAATGTTGGTGATGATGGTATTGAAATAGGCGGATGGAATCCAGGTGATAAAGATGAAATTACAAGTTACTCTGAATCTAATGCATCATATTGGCTGATGCAAAATAGATTTTATGATTATGAAGAGAAAAACGAAATAAATGTAACTTCTTATCAAAAACAAGCATATGATTTGACAAAACTTTTAGGTTTTAATAAACACACATCAATTGTAATGCCATTATATAGGTTAAGATCGGAAGGGATTGATGAAGAAGGTAATTTGATAGGAGATGGTGATACAGATTTAGCTGAAGAAGATTTGTCTGTAGCATCTGTAATAACAAATCCTGATAATAGTAGGGATGAGTTGAGAAATGACGAAGGTGAGTTGGTTGGGGATGCAGGTCAACAATATAGTGGATATTGTACTTCCGTTAACTCTTCGACTAGAGGATTCACATACCGAACTAGAGGTAATTGTTCAGGAAATGGTATTTGGACTGATTGGACAGAATTATATGATGATTGGGATGCAAATAGGGGACAAGGATATATAAGGGGTCTTGCCCCGATAACATCTTTAGGCTCGCATGGTGAAAATCTAGATAATTATGTACTTAAAAGTGATAAATCTCATACACATAGTGATAATGGAGCTGTTTTCCCAAGGGATTATGATAAAATAAATCAAACTCTTGTATTAAACAGGTTAACGCCATATTTAAGTGGAGCTAATAAAGTTAATGATTATTTTCAAAACAAAGTCGCAAAAGATGTTAATAATTATTATTCTATTGGTGCATTTAAGCCATTTTGTGGTGGTTGGTCATTTAGAAAATCAGCAGTAAATATCGGGAATATACCTGATAAAGGCTATATGTATACCAATATAGCATTTAGAACAGCAGATTTACAAACAGCAGACGAAACCACAACATTAAGACCAACGGGTGCTGATCCTTATAATGTAGAAAGCCAAACATATTACTATCAAAATTCATTATTTTATGTATCATGTGGCTCAATCAATGATATTGATGCAGAGCCAAACCATCCATTAAAGTTTGATCCGTATCCAGAATCCAGTGAGTGGACAAAGGCGGATCAAATAGGACACACTGGTGCGGTAGAATATATAGATGCACATTATAATGCTGATAATTTTAGACCAACATCAGAGGCAGGTGCTGATCCTGGGGCTATAACAATTACAGAAGAGGGTGATGGAACTAACGCAAATGTGCCTTCAAACGGCAATGTAGAAACACATGGTCATGCAGGAACAAGGGATGAAGATATAACTCCCGATAATGATGTGGTAACAAATACTAATCCACTTACTAATTTATTTTTTGTACATATTTATAAATATGAGGTAGAGGATATAAATGGTATTTTGATAGATACACATTATAGATTCAGACTATTTGTAAGAACAGCCGCTGGTTATGATGCACATCTTGATATATATCTAAATGAACTGAAAGGCGATCCATCAACAGATGTACAAAACTATTTTGTCTACCTGTCATGGGATTTGGAAAATGAAAAATTTACATTGGCATGCAAGCAGACTGATCGTGGGAACACCTTGCCTAAAGCAAAATTTAGAGTTGTAGAAAGAGATTATAGTGAAGAGACATTGCGTTTAAGGGATGGACTGAGAAATAAACCACTCTTTGATATAGGTCTTGGTAATTCTACATATCTAAATAGAATAGTAAGTAGTGATAATGAGCATCAAAGATTTAACCTGTCGGGTTATCATGGAGTGTATGGAACTACAGAAATGACAACAGGTGTATATTCTAAAGATGAACACTTTATACAATGTTTAATTGAAAATGCTCCGAGACTAGCCACTCCAGTTGGTTTTGATTATGACAGAAGTATAGATAACAATAATATAACTATAAAAGATACAATACAACGGACAGAAAAATCATATGATAATATGATTATGTGGTCTGAAGTAAATAAAGATGCTCTTCCAGACCTGAATTATAAACTAATGAAAGAGCCTGTTATTAAGATATTGTCAGCACCATCATTTTTAAAGTTTGAATATTCCAACACATTTTTAATATTTACTAGAAATACTATAAGCAGGTTTGTACTTAAAGGTACTGCAACTGGTTGGTCTGGCAGTAGTGAATCCCTTATTGAAGAGCAAATACAATATGGCTTATATGCACCAGATTCACTTACTAAGGTGGGTGGTGAAATATTATGGCTATCTGAGGAAGGTGTTATCAGGTGGAATACAGAGGGACTACAGAATATATCGGGTAATGTTATTAGTATTCCTTTGGTTGACACTATGAGAGGATTTTATTGTTCTGTTAATAATCAGTACATGCTACATGATAATGTCGCAAATAAAACATATGTTTATGACCTGGTATATAGAAGATGGACAACATTTTCAGGTATTGATGTTCTAAGCTCCAGTCTTTTAACTGGTGGTGAAAACATAGAAAATATTAATATATTTTTAACATCAAACAGTAAAATCAATCAATATCCAACAAGTACAAAAACGAGTGATAGTGCGCATATAA